>MEHZ011507408.1_pt1 | contig 94142 bp, 90 predicted proteins | sample 897221 | NCBI WGS metagenome assembly MEHZ01 (sample SAMN05514161, study PRJNA337945) | marine metagenome | isolation source: marine surface water | place: Arctic Ocean | collected 2007-12-13 | reverse complement strand
TCAGATCGGCGAGCGAGATTTTACACCAATCCTAAAGCCACTGCCGCCAACTACTGTGGACCCCAGTGAATGCCAGCCAGCGTGTTGATGTAACTGACGCCGAGCGTCGACGGGTTGAGCGCCTTGATCGCGGGGCGCATCTCGCTGTCGATGAAGTGTCGGACCCGCGCTTCGATGGCATCTGAATCGGTTTCTGGCAGCGGCCGGAACTCCCAGGAAACAGCACAGCGCTCGGCGATGATGTTGAGGGCTTCGCCGCCCTGGATAAGACCGATATTAAACGTCGCCCAGGGCGGGACGAAAGTGCTGTCCGCATCTGCATTCTTTTCCTGCTCGCGGGCGACCCCGTTCAGGAAGGTGATGAACTCAGCTGCCTGGACAATGGCGTTAACCCCGAGATGAGGCGCGCTGGAATGCCCGGCGACACCGGTAAACACCGTCTCGAACCCTCTGATTCCCTTGTGTCCGGTGACGATTTGCATGCTGGTCGGTTCCCCGACAATGGCGATGGTCGGCATCGGTATTGTGTCGCCCAGGCGGGCGATCATGCGGCCGACGCCGATGCATCCGACTTCCTCGTCATAGGACAATGCGATGTGGATCGGTGTTTTGAGGTTTGCGGCGATCAAGTCCGGCACTCTGGCCAGGACCGCCGCGATGAACCCCTTCATATCGGCTGTGCCGCGGGCAAAGTGGCGCACCGCACCGTTGACCGTGCGGGTATCCATCACAAACGGATCACTGGTCCAGTCCTGCCCTGCAACCGGGACAACGTCGGTATGGCCGGACAGGACGACGCCGCCAGGGATATCCGGTCCGATCGTGGCCAGCAGATTGGATTTTGTGTTGTCGTCGCTTTCGATGCGCTGGGTCGAAACCCCATGGCGCGCCAGATATTCTTCGACGAACTCGATCAGGTTGAGGTTGGATTTATGAGACGTCGTGTTGAAGCCGATTAGCTGCGCCAGAATTTCGAGAGTTCGATCGCCCGCGTCCGACATTCCTAGGTTCTCCAGAATGCGGGTGTGAGGATCACCAGCACGGTGAACAATTCAAGCCGTCCGAGAAGCATGCCCGCAGACAACATCCATTTTGCAGCGTCCGGCAGATCCGCAAAGGTCCCGCCCGGGCCGATTGTGGAGCCGAGCCCCGGCCCGACATTGGAGATCGCGGTCGCCGCGCCCGACAGGCTGGTGACGAAGTCGAGGCCCAGCGAGCTCAGACCAAGGGAAAGCAGGATGAACACCAGGATATAGAAGAACACAAAGCCCAGAACCGAGAGAGCGATCTCCTCGGTTACCGGGTTGCGATTGTAATGGGGAATGAACACGCCATGGGGTTGCAGCAGTCGTTTAATCTGGATCGAGGCGATGGCGTAGAGAACCTGGAAACGGAACACCTTGATCCCGCAGGTGGTTGAGCCGGCGCATCCACCGATGAACATCATCACAAAGAACAAAATCATCGGGAAGGTGCCCCAGGTGTCGAACGCCGCGGTGGCGTAACCTGTGCCGGTGATCACGGAGACACTGTTGAAGGCGGCGGCCCGGATCGAGACGCCGAGGCCAAGCTCCTGGGACAGGTAGAGGGACAGGCTGATAAGCGAGACCACCCCGATGACGATGGCCAGGAACCAGCGGACCTGGGAATCCCGAAACAAGCTGGCGGGCCGGCCGCGGGCGGCCTGCAGATACAGCACAAAGGGCAAGGACCCGGTGATCATGAAGGCGATGGCGATGATGTCGATCGCGGCATTGTCGAACACACCGATACTGGCGTCCGAGGTCGAGAAGCCGCCGGTTGCAATCGTGGTCATAGCGTGGGCCACGGCGTCAAATCCGGGCATCCCGGCGATCCAGTAGCCAAGCGCGCAAACCAGCGTGAGAGCGAGGTAGATCGAACCGATCGCTGTCGACGTCTGGGCAGCGCGCGGCAAGACCTTCTCGGCAGTGTCCGAGCTCTCCAGCCGGAAGATCTGCATGCCGCCAACCTGCAGCATGGGCAGCACCGCCACGGCGGTCACGATGATACCGATACCCCCGAGCCACTGCAGCAGCGCACGCCAGAGCAGGATGCCGGGTGGGGCGGCGTCGAGCCCGATGATCACGGTCGAGCCGGTGGTGGTGATCCCTGACATGGCTTCGAAGAAGGCGTCGGCAAAGCTCAGGTTCAGCCCGGCAAACGCGAAGGGCAGTGCCGCGAAGACGGTCATGCCGAGCCAGCTTGCCGTGGTCAGCACGAAGGCTTCGCGGATGCCGATCTTCATGTCGCCGCCGCGCATGGTCAGGATCAGGGACACCCCGATAAACAGGGTCAGGCCCGCCGATGCGGCAAAGACCTGCCAGTCGCGATGCCCGGTTGCGGCATCGACCAGCGCGGGCAGAACCATCGCGATGGAGAGCGTCGACAGCAGGACGCCAAGGATAAAAAGAATGGGGCGAAAATTGAGCACGAGGGAAACTGCACGGCTTTAGCCGTGTCCACTATTCCTGGGGCTTAAAGGGCTTGTTGAGGCGGATGATTGGGGAAAACACCCCGTCTGTCCAGCACTGAGCGTAGTTTATCCGATGGCGCTCGAGGACGGATTCCCGATGAAAGACAGGAATTCCCGACGCGTGTCGGAGCCTTGTCGGAAAGCGCCGTGCATGGAGCTGGTCACCATCCGAACCCCGGGTTTGTGTACGCCGCGGGTGGTCATGCATTGGTGTTCCGCTTCGATTACCACGGCGACCCCGTTAGGTTCGAGGACCTCGCTGATGCAATTGGCGATCTGTGCGGTCAATTTTTCCTGTATTTGCAGGCGTTTGGCGAAGGCGTCGGCGACCCGGGCCAGCTTGCTGATCCCGACCACCCGCTTGTTGGGCATGTAGCCAATATGGATTTTCCCGATAATTGGCGCCAAGTGGTGCTCGCAATAGGATTCCAGGTGGATATCGCGCAGCACGACCATTTCGTCATAGCCCTCGACCTCCTCAAAGGTCCGCTCGAGAAACGCGACAGGATCTTCACGATAGCCGACAAACCATTCCTCGAAGGCCCGCGCGACACGTGCGGGCGTATCCAGAAGGCCTTCGCGCGTGGGGTCATCACCCGCCCAACGGAGCAGGGTGCGCACAGCTGCTTCGGCTTCGCTGCGGTCATGGGCGGTCATGTTCTGGGGATTGTCTTCTGACATTGTCTGTTCCGTGCTGGGCAGGGCTGGCGGTGGGGCCAAAGTTCCTCATACGCCGGAAATGCCTAATTTAGGCCGGTCTGCGCCTAAGTCTAGTTCGGGCGCACAACCTGATGCGGACTGTCGAGCGAAAAGGCGGGGATATCGACCTCGATCATGTCGCCGTCATCGGTCTGCATCCCGTAGGATCCGACCATAATTCCGGACGGGGCGTTCAGGGGTGTCCCGCTGGTGTATTCAAAGGTTTCGCCCGGTTCGAGGACCGGCTGTTCACCAACCACACCGGCGCCGCGGACTTCCTGAACCAGCCCGTTCGCGTCCGTGATGCGCCAATGGCGCGAGCGCAGCTGAACCGTTTCCACGCCATCATTCTCGATCCGGACCTGATAGGCCCAGACATAGTGATCTTCCTCGGGCTCGGATTGGTCCTCGAGATAGATCGGCGTGACGGTAACGGATATATTTTTCGTCTTCTGGGTGTACATGGGCCTGTCGTTTCTGGGCCCCCGGGACGTATCGGAAGGCCGTTGCGGCAGGATTTGGCAACATGATGGGCCAAAAGTCCAGTGCGGCACAGTGCGCAGGAAAACACGCTCAAAACGACCGGCCTGCGATCTGGTTTGTTGCGCGAGCCCGCACCTTCACGATAGAAAGACCCACGCGCGGCGGGTGTAGCTCAATGGTAGAGCAGAAGCTTCCCAAGCTTACGACGAGGGTTCGATTCCCTTCACCCGCTCCAGCCGCCGCCATTTTCATGAAAACCCCGTCCTGCCAATGAATTACGGCTTGTTGAGGCAATTAGTCAGCACTATGATCATGATGCTGACTAATTGCATCATGCGAGAATTTCATGACCACAAAACCAATTCTCATCGCCGGGGGCGGCGTTGGCGGGTTGTCGGCCGCGCTTGGGCTCGCAGGCAAAGGATTTAAGGTCGTCGTCTTCGAGAAGGCCTCGAAGTTTGGCGAGATCGGCGCGGGGATCCAGCTGGGGCCGAATGCGTTTCATGCGTTCGACTATTTAGGAGTCGGTGAGTGGGCGCGCGAAAAAGCCGTCTACGTGGACTATTTGCGGCTCATGGATGCGGCGGACGGAGAACTGATTCTCGACATCCCCCTCGATGTGCCGTTTCGCGAACGGTTTGGCAATCCCTATGCGGTGGTCCATCGCGGAGATTTGCACGGTGTGCTTCTGAAAGGTTGCGAGGAAAGTCCCCTTATCGACCTGCAGGTCAGCAGTGAGGTGGTTTCCTATCAACAGGATGACGCGATGGTTCAGGTGCGGCTTGCCACCGGCGAAACCTTTGACGGGCGGGCGCTGATCGGCGCTGACGGCTTGCGCTCCCATGTGCGCGGTCAGCTTGTGGGAGATGGGGCGCCCCGGGTGTCCGGGCATTCCACCTTTCGGGCGGTGATCCCGACGGAGAAAATGCCAGAGGATCTGCGCTGGAATGCGGCGGCTCTCTGGGCCGGTCCGAAATGTCATATCGTTCACTACCCGCTCTCGGGCTGGAAGTATTTCAATCTCGTCGTCACCACCCATGACGATGCCCCTGAGGCGGTGACGGGAAAGCCGGTGGCGCGGGAAGATGTGCGCCGGCACTTCACCCATATCAGCGAGAAGATTCGTCGGGTGATCGAAACCGGGGATGACTGGAAGCTTTGGGTTCTGTGTGACCGGGACCCCATCGACACCTGGGTCGAGGGCAATGTGGCGTTGCTCGGGGATGCCGCCCATCCGACCCTTCAGTACTACGCTCAGGGGGCCTGTATGGCGATGGAGGATGCGGTCTGTCTGTCCCATCTGCTCGACCGTCACCGGGACGATCTGAATGCCGGTCTGGTCGCCTATCAGGAGGCGCGTATCGTGCGGACGGCGCGGGTCCAGCTGGGCTCACGCGCGATCGGCGATCACGTCAATCATGCGGAAGGGGTGCATGCGCGGGTTCGCAACGAGATACTGCGATCGCTCTCGGTCGAGGATACGTACGATCGTATTGAATGGCTGTATGGGAATCACGGTCTGTCCGGTCTGGAGGATTGAGCTCATGCCCCGAGAAGAGACCTCTCAAGGCGACATATTTGCAGAGGTTCAGGCGTCGCCCGGACATCTGTTGCGGCGGTTCCAGCAGATTGCGGTTTCGATGTTCCTCAGGGAGTGCCGGGAATACGATCTGACCCCGCTCCAATATGCAGCGCTGGCCGCGTTGTCGGTCTCTGATCCTCTCGATCAGGTAACCCTCGGGGGAATGATCGCGCTGGACCGGACCACGATCGGCGTCGTGATCCGCAACCTTGAGGCCCGTGAACTGGTGGTGCGCGAAACGTCGACGCGGGACCGACGCTCGAAGATGATCCGGATTTCTCCTGCGGGAACGGCCCTGCTCACCGAAGTGCGCCCGCTGGTGGAGAACGTACAGACGCGGTTGCTGGCGCCGTTGGCGATCGAAGAGCAGGATCAGCTGGTGGCGCTAATGCAACGCGTGGTCGCGGCCCACAACCAGGAAAGCCGGGCCCCCCTCCGTCCCTAGTGTGTCTGTCATCTTGGGCTGTTGGGCGTGCTGGGATATAGTATCGGTCTCACGAACAACGATGCTGGAGAGCCCGATGCGTACAATCGATATTTCTCCCGAAGACATGGCCAAGCGTGTCTCACGGTTCAATGAGTTAAATCCCCTGCGGGCCGCCGAAAGCCTCGACATGCCCCAGGAAGCCAAGGATATCATTTATTCACGTGAACTCCTGTCGGTGATCGGCCTTGAGGGCGATGCTGATACGCCGGTCAATCAGGGAGCCCCGATCCTTGGCGCCGGTGGGATCACCATGACCCATGCGAAGTGTCCGGCCGGGACAGGCCCCTCTCTTCACGCCCATCAGCAGACGTTCGAAACTTTTACGGTGCTCCGGGGACGATTCGAGGTGACGTGGAACGATGACGGCGCCCAGCGCGTTGAACTCGACGAGTTCGACACGATCTCTGTGCCGCCGGGCGTCTGCCGCGCGTTTCGGAATATTGGAGACGAAGAGGGATTAATGCAGGTGGTGATCAGCGGCGGGGTGCACGATATGAAGGATATCGACTTCACCAAGAAGATCGCCGAACAGCTCGCATCTTACGGCGATGACGTGGTGGGGCAGTTCGAGGCCCGCGGCATGACGTTTACCGCCGGTAAGGATTCAAGCTAGCGCCCGGTCGTCAATACGGCGCCAGCTCAGCGGCCATCCGGGGCCCCGAACCGGGACCAACCCTTCGTCGGAGTCTATTCGGGGTCCGGTTTCGCCCGGTTTGCCTTGTAAATCGAGTAGTAGTTCCCGGCAAATATAAGCCCGGCACCGGCGAGCACGAGCAATTCGGTTGATTCGCTGTAAAGCGCGTAGCCCACCAGCACGATGAGCGGCAGCCGCATGAAGTCCATAGGGACAACGATGGTTTGGTCGGCCAGCGAAAGTGCGTTCGCGGTGCAGTAATGGGCTGACAGCCCGACCGCACCCACCGTCAGCAGCCAGAACAGTTGCAGCAGGTCGGGAGTGGTCCAGACGAAGGCCGACAAAATGACTCCCAGCGGGAACTGAATAATCGTCATGTAGAGCAAGATGGTCAGGGGTGAATCTGTCCGGGTCAGGAACTTGGTCACGGTAAGTACGATCGCGAACCCAACCGCTGCTCCCAGAACGGCGAAGGCCCCCGTGTCGATCACGGCCATACCGGGGCGCAGAATGACCAGAATTCCCGTGAAGCCAAACACCAAGGCAACAATGCGCCCACGATTGAGCCGCTCCCCGAGGAACAACACGGCAAGAATGGTGGCCCAGATGGGTGCGGTAAATTCGATGGCAAAGACTTCTGCCAGGGGCAGGAGCCCAATCCCGGTGATCCAGCCGAGCTGAGCGCCAAAATGTACCAGATTGCGGCTGAACTGGAGTTTGATATGGGCGGTGCGCCAGATCGGTTTTCCGACCCGTAAAACTATCGGCAGCAGAATGATCAACGCGCCGATGCTGCGGAACAGCATGATTTCGAAGCTGTGAATCTCTCCCGAAAGTTCCCGAACAGCGATCGCCATCACGGTGAAGGATAGCAGCGTGCCGGTCATCCAGAACACGGCCTGGATGATGGGTGTCACCGGCGGTTTTGCCGCTTTTGTGCCCGGTGTGGTCAGCCGAGTTGGTCCACGCCGAGATCGCTGGCGACCTTGGCGAGATTGACCAGCAGCGGTTCGGGCAACGGGATACCTTCGGCGGTGCGTTCGGCATAGGCGGCGTGGGCGGATTCACCGGGCAGGCGAACCCGGTCGACCCCGGCCATGGTCGGGGAGCCCTGCATCTGGCTAATCACGTCGTCGATTTCACGTTTGAAATCGGCCGGATCGATGAAGGCTGAAATATTGATCGCCAGATAGAACTGGCCGGTATTGGTCACCGATTTCGGATCGGAGTTCATGTCGACCACGTTGCGGCCGAAATTCGCGCCGTTCAGGGTGCCGCCCAGAATGCCGAAAATCAGCGCCAGTCCATACCCTTTCGGGCCGCCGATCGGCAGCAGGAAGCCGGTATCGGATTTGCTGGCATCCGTGAGAGGGGTGCCGTCGCGGTTGATCATCCAGCCTTCGGGCATATCCAGACCGCGCTGGGCGTAGACCTTAACCTTGCCGTAGGAGGTCACCGTCGTCGCCATGTCGAGGATGATGGCGTTTTCCTTGTCGCCGGGAATCGAAACTGCGATCGGGTTGGTCGAAAGCAGCATTTCCGTGCCACCCCAGGGCGGCAAATGGTTGGCGCTGCCGACCGCCACATAAAGCCCGATCATGTCATGCTCCAGCGCCATGTTCGAATAGACCGAAGCGGCCCCGGCATGGTTCGAATGATGCAGGCCGACCCAGCCGACGCCCGCTATCTTGGCTTTTTCGATCGCCAGGTCCGCAGCCTTCTTGACCACCAGATGACCCATGCCGTTATCGCCGTCGAGCAGCGCGGTCGCGGCGAATTCACGGTCGACCTTCATGTTGGGGGTTGGGTTGAAGCCGCCGGCCTTCACGCGACCGATATAGCCGGGTAGCCGGAAGATACCGTGGGAATCCTTGCCCAGCATGTCTGCTTCCGCCATCAGATGGCCGACGGTTTTGGCGTCTTCGTCGGGCAGTCCGGCGGCCGCAAAGCAGCGCGCCATGAAGGCCTCTATCTGGTCGCGGGTAAATCGCTGCATCGGCATGGCGTCATTCGGCATCTTGGTCTTCCCCCAAATCAATAAGTTCTCGTGGGTGCACCATAGACGGAAAACCCGGTGTAGGGGGAGAGGGAGAACACCTATACTGTGATGACAGGGAGGCACAGCCATGGCCATCAATAGTCAGATAGGTTCACTTAAATCGCTCGCCGTTGCACTGCGGGACGGTACGGTTTCAGCGCGCGCGCTGGCCGAATCGGCGATCGAAAACCACGAAGCCCATGACGCGACGCTCGCGGCCTACAAGACCTGGGAGCCGGATCGGCTGCGCGCCGAGGCTGATGTTGCCGATGGCGCGCTGGCGGTCGGAATCGATCTCGGGCCGATGCAGGGCATCCCGGTTTCGGTCAAGGATCTGTACGGCGTGCGCGGTTATCCCACGTTCGCCGGGAGCCCCCGTGAGTTGCCGCCAGAATGGCAGCACGAGGGTCCGGTGATCCAGGCGTTGCGTGGCCAGCTCGCCACGGTTACGGGCAAGACCCACACGGTGCAGTTCGCCTTCGGGGCGCTCGGCACCAATCCCCATTGGGGGACCCCGCGCAATCCGTGGGACGCCAAAGATCATCGCGCCCCTGGCGGGTCGAGTGCGGGAGCCGGTGTCAGTCTGTGGGAAGGCTCAGCCCTGTTGGCGCTGGGCACGGACACGGCGGGCTCGGTGCGTATGCCCGCTAGCATGACCGGGACGGTTGGGGTGAAAACCACCGCTGGCCGCTGGTCCATCGAAGGCATTTCGCCCCTGAGCCCGACCCTCGATACCCCCGGCACGCTGACGCGCACCGTGGAGGATGCGGCCCTGGCCTTTTCCGTGATTGACCCAACGACCGCGGCGGACCCAAATACGTTCCTGACCGCGGTCGACCGGGCTGATGTGGAGGATTTTCGGATCGGCGTGTGCGAAGCATTCTTCGACGATTGTGAACCGGGTATCGCCGAAGGGGTGCGTGCCGCCCTGGCCGAGCTCGAGGCGGCCGGAGCACGCCTCGTCGACATCACCATCCCGCATCTGGATGAGGTCGATACGATTTTCCGCACCGGCGGATTATCAGCTTATGAGTTCGCCGGCTTTATCAGTGACGTGCTGCCTGATTTCATCGCTGATCTGGACCCGATGGTGGGCTCGCGCTTCGACAAGATGACGGCGATGGCCGCGAGCGACTATTTGATCCGCCGCCGCCGGCTTGAGGTCCTGGCCCGGGAAGCCCATGCGGCCATTTCTGACGTGCACGCTGTGGTCGGACCAACCATCCCGATCACTCCGCCACGCATCGAAGATGTGCGTGAACCCTCGCCTTATATGAAGGCCAATCTGATGGCGGCGCGAAATACCACCGTGGTTAATTTGCTGACCATGTGCGCGGTGACGATGCCGGTTGCGCTGGATGCAGCCGGGATGCCGGTGGGGCTGCACATTGTTTGCCGCCAGGGAGATGATGGACTGTCTATTGCGATCGCGCGCGCCTTCGAAAAGCAGCTTGGCACGGCTCGCGAACGTCTCGGGCCGCCGCCACTCGGAGTCTAGAGCCGGTCTGCCTTCGCCAGAATACGTTCCATCGAGCGCAGGACCGGTAGTTCGATCAGCTTATTGTCGAGAACGACCAATCCTGAATCGGCTTCGGCAAAAGCAGCGACGACCTTTCGGGCGTAGGCGATTTCGTCTTCGCTGGGCGAGAATATCTCGTTGATGATGCCGATCTGCTTGGGATGGATCGAGCCTTTGCCGGTGTAGCCGAGCCGGGCGCTGGCTTCGGCTTCCTGGCGCAATCCAGCTTCGTCACCTAGATCGAGCCAGGGTACGTCGATCACGTCGATGCCCGCAGCTGCTGCGGCGTGGACAACCCGCGAGCGGGCATAAAGCAGCGGTTCCCAGCCATAGGCGCAGCGCAGATCAGCGGCCAGATCGACCCCGCCGAAAAGCAGCGCATCCACCCGGTCGCTGGCCTGGGCGATTTCATAGGCCGCCTCGAGGCCGGGATTGGTTTCGATAATAATCTGCAGCCGGGTCGAATGGCCGGCCGCATCCAGCGCGTCGGCGACCCGAAGGACCTCTTCGGGATTGTTGACCTTTGGCATCATGAGCGCCGGAGGCGGGGTTTTACTTGTGAGCACAGCTGCCAAATCGGCCTCACCTTCGGGGGAACCGAGCACGTTGATGCGCACTATCCGCTCCACGCCGTCATCGGCCTGGGGTTGAGCAAAAATGCCGAGCATGTTTTCGCGCGCGATATCCTTGTGCTGCGGGGCGACGCCGTCTTCCAGTTCGACGCAGACGATATCTGCACCTGAGGCCAGAGCTTTGCTGAACATCGAGGGATCGGTGCCGGGCGAAAAGATAAAACTACGGCGGGACTGAATGACGGCCATGTTTGGTTTCCTGCTTGTGTTTCTTTGTCGTCGTTGGTGCGCGGCATGTGAGGTGCGCGGCTTCAAGGCTCTCAGAATAGTTCGTTCTGGTGACCACGGCCAGTCAGTGCCTCCGAATTGGATGGGGACGGGTTTGTGGTCCAAAGACGCCATGCTAACGTCCGCGCGCGCCCGCATCGGGCAAATCAATTGAATAAAATGGGGAGTGGAATCCAATGTTGAATGTTGCTGTTGTTGGGCTTGGCTGGTGGGGCGCACATGTTGCGGGTTCCCTCAAATCCAGCCGGAAGCTCAATGTTATTAGCGGCGTCGAGCTCAAGCCGACCGCGGCCATTCGCAAGCTCGCGAAGGAAAAGGATTTCAAGCTTCTGACCGACTATCAGGACGTGCTGGATGACCCGGAAGTCGAAGGCGTCATTCTGACGACCCCCCATTCCACCCATGAAGAACTGGTGCTGCGCGCGGTCAGGGCAGGCAAGCAGGTCTTCTGCGAGAAGCCATTGTCACTGACCGCGGCCAGTGCGAAGCGTATGGTCCGCGCCTGCGAAAAGAAGGGACTTATACTCGGCCTGGGACATGAGCGCCGCTACGAAACGGCGATGGAAAAACTCGCCGACATGCTGGCTAAGAAAGAACTCGGTACGATCACACTGGTGGAAGGCAACTTCTCCCATGACAAGTTCAAGCCGATGAAAAAGGACAATTGGCGCGGCAACCCGAAGGATGCTCCCGCGGCTGGCTGGACTGGCATGGGCGTGCATTTGACGGATCTGTTCATCAGCATGTTTGGTCCGATCCAGAAAATTCGTGCGATATCCGATCGCCGTATTCTGAACCTGCCCAGTGGTGACGTTGCGTCCACCCAGTTCACTTTCAAGGACGGCACGATGGGCACGATCAATGTGGTTTCCGCCACGCCGTTCTATGGTCGCCTGACAGTCTTTGGCGACAAGGCCTGGGTCGATATCCATGAAATGGCCCACCCCGAGAACCCGGGTGACACGCATATGTATATTGGTACGGCCGACGGCAAGCGGACCAAGAAGGTCTACAAGCCCCGGGACACGGTGCGGATGAACTTCGAGGCCTGGGCCGATGCGGTTTCGGGCAAGAAGCCCTATCGCTTCACCAATGAAGAGCGGATCGCCAATGTGGCCGTGCTCGAAGCGCTGTCGATTTCGACCAAATCCGGCAAGCCCGAACGCGTCCGCAACTAGCCGTTGATGTCGGGACCGGTTCGATGAAATTCGGGTTGTTCGGTGGCGCGTCCTCGCGCCGCGGCGGCGTCGCACGCGACAGCACCCAGGGCTATCGGGATTTCATCGACTACATCGTTGAGGCCGAGGATCTGGACTACCATTCGGTCTTCCTGGTCGAACATCACTTCACCGGTTTCGGGCAAGTCTCCGCCTCGCTCAACCTGCTGACTTATCTTGCGGCGCGGACCCAGCGCATGCGGCTGGGAACGGCTGTGGTGGTGCTGCCCTGGCATAACCCGGTATTGCTCGCTGAGCAGGCGGCCACGGTCGATTTGCTCTCGGGGGGTCGCCTCGATTTCGGCGTCGGCAAGGGTTACCGCGCCAATGAGTTTCACGGCTTCAACGTCAAGGCGGACGAGGCGCAGGAGCTGTTCCTCGAATCCCTTGAAGTCATCCGCCGGGCCTGGCGGTCGGAAGAGCGCTTTACCCATATTGGCAAGCACTGGACCTTTCAGGACATTGTCGTTGAACCACCGCCGATTCAGCGTCCGCATCCACCGCTCTGGCTGGCGGCGGGCAGTGAGGAAGGTCTGAACTGGGCGGCGCAGAATGAGTTCAATCTGTTGCTCGACCAGATCGCGTCCTTCGACATAATCCAGCAACGTTTTGCGACCTATCGCACCGCGGTTGAGACCACGGGCCGGGTCTTTGATCCGATGAATGTTGCTGTGGCCCGTGCGCTCCACATCACCCGCAATGACGAGGAACGGGAGGCAGCGCACCAGCAGCGCTCCCGCCTGCTCAGCGGTATTTCGCGTTTGTCCCGCATTCGTGAGGGCGGTGGCCCCCAATCCACCATGCTGCAATACAACGACACCCGTTTGGCGACCGAGGAAGGCGCGCTGATCGGCCCGCCTGAGGAAATCATCGCCCGGCTGCAGCGCATGCGCGATGGCGGGATCGAATATGTCCTGCTGATTGACATCACCGGATCGCGGGATTCCCTGCGAACCTTCCGCGACGAAGTGATGCCCGCGCTGGCCTGAAGAGTGCCTGCCCTACTATCCTTCGAGACGGCCGCGATGTGGTCATCCTCAGGATGAGGATGTGGGGAAATGTTCGGCCTCATCCTGAGGAGGCGCGGAGCGCCGTCTCGAAGAATGCTTGGGACCGAACACAAAAAAGGCCGCACAAAACGTGCGGCCCTTTCTGTTTGTCGGTCGGTGGAACTGGCTTACTTGGACTTGCCGTTCCAGCTGACAACCTTGTTCTTATGCTCGCCCAGGCCGTCGATGCCCATGGTGATGACGTCACCAGGCTTCAGGAATTGCGGCTTCGGCTTGATGCCAAGGCCAACACCCGAGGGCGTGCCCGAGTAGATCACGTCACCCGGGTACAGGGTGATCATGTTGCTGAGATAGCTGATGATCTCGGCGCAGGAGAAGATCATGTCCTTGGTGGTCTCTTCCTGCTTGCGTTCGCCGTTGACGTCGAGCCAGACATTGAGGCGCTGCGGGTTGGGAACCTCGTCAGCGGTCACCAGCCACGGGCCGAGCGGACCGAACGTGTCCGAGCTCTTGCCCTTGACCCACTGGCCGCCGCTTTCGATCTGATACTTGCGCTCGGAAACATCATTGCCGGCCGCATACCCGGCGACATATTTCAGCGCGTCCTTCTTGCTCACATACTGCGCCTTGCGGCCCATCACGAAGCAAAGCTCGACTTCCCAATCGCCCTTTTTGGCGCCCTTCGGCAGAATGATGCGATCATTCGGGCCGGTCAGCGGGCAGGTCTTGGTGAAGAGGATCGGCTCGGAAGGGATCTTCATGCCGGCTTCGGCGGCGTGCTTGGCGTAGTTCAGGCCGATGGCGAAAACGCGACGCTCGACAACCGGGGACCCAATGCGTGGACGACCCTTCACCAGCGGCAGGCGCTTGGGGTCGCGCTTGCGGATCGCGGCGAGACCGCGGGGCGAAAGCACGTCCGGCGTGATGTCGTCGATGACTTTCGACAGGTCGCGGATGTTTCCGTTGTCATCCAGGAGGCCTGGCTTCTCTTTACCGGCCGGTCCGTAGCGCAAAAGTTTCATGGATCGTCTCTCCTGTGATCAAAGTGGCCGAGTAGTTGACGACCGTTTATTCGAATCTCGGCGCGTGTTGTAACCCGCTTCGTCGGGGTTGCAAACTGTTCCTTTGGCAGAAACGCCACGAATTGTACGGAGTCGGGACGGGTCAGTTGGTCGTTCGACTAGCGGAAGTTGTCGAGATTGAGCTCGAGGCTTTCGCCGAGCCACATCGCGTGGGTCGAGTGATCGGCGAGATCATCACCGGTTTCCGGGTGGACGAGAATCGTCAGATCGCGCCGGTTCAATGCCAGCCAGGGCACGAGGGTTGCGAAGAGGTCCGTGGGGAAAGCCACCTGGTAGCTCCAGCTCGGGTGGGGTCCGACGGGCTTGTCGCGCCAGCGGCCCAGCACGGTGTCGAACCTTGTATCGATCCCGGCACGGACCATCTCGGCATCGGCCTTGGTGGGCGCATCGTAATATACATGCGCGTGGTAGCCGGTGATGTCTGAAGCGTCATGGGTCATGGGAGAAACCTAGTTCGTGCGGGTCATTGGTCAACCGCATTCGCAGTGTTTTTGACAAAATTCTCCGGACTTGCTGTTGACGGCCCCAGAACCGGCTTGGTTTACTCTCCTCGACCGCCACGCGTGGCGTATAAAGCTAGGCGTGCTTCGATCTGTGGTTGGGACAATTTGTGAGACAGGTTCTTGCATTGTGCCAGTAGCGGGGAGGCGTCCCGACGGCGCGGTCAAACGGGATGCATGCGCCAACGGGAGATGCGCCGTGACTGCTTTTAGTACCGAGCCGGTAATTCTGGACGCGCATCCGCGTGACCGGGACCAGCTGCTGGATCATTTTAACTGGGTGCGTGGCGAGACCGAACGACTTGCGGCACCGCTATCGGCGGAGGACCAGGTGGTCCAATCGATGCCCGATGCCAGTCCGACGAAATGGCATCGCGCGCATATGACGTGGTTCTTCGAGACCATGATCCTGACCCCGTATCTCTCGAATTATGAGCCGCTCGATCCGCATTACACTTTTCTGTTCAATTCCTATTACGACACGGTCGGCGCGCGCCATCCGCGTCCCGACCGTGGACTCCTCACCCGTCCCACAAATGATCAGGTGACGGCGTACCGGGTACATGTGGACGCGGCGATGTGCCGGTTGATTTCCGATGCTGCCGAAGATGTCTGGGCCGAAGCCGCGCCGCTGGTGGCGCTGGGACTACATCACGAGCAGCAACATCAGGAACTGATCCTGATGGATATTTTGCACGCATTTTCCCGCAACAGCGTTGCCCCGGCCTATCAGTCCTATCGCGCGGCCCCTGCGCGCAAGACCCCGGAGCTTGTTTGGCACGATCACGATGGTGGACTGGTCGAAATCGGCCACACCGGGGCGGCCTTCGCTTTTGACAACGAAAGGCCACGCCACAAGGTGCATCTGGAGCCATTCCGGCTGGCCTCGCGGCTGGTGACGAACGGTGAGTGGAAGGATTTCATCGCCGATGGCGGATATCAGCGTCCTGAACTCTGGTTGTCTGATGGATGGGCAAGCGTTGGCGCCGAAGGATGGGAGGCGCCGCTTTACTGGCAGCAGGACGATGATGAATGGCAGAGCATGTCCCTGTCCGGACTGCAGCAGCTCAATGACCAGGCGCCGGTCTGCCATGTCAGCCTTTACGAAGCCGACGCCTTTGCGCGCTGGTGTGGTAAACGTCTTCCGCGTGAAGCGGAATGGGAAGCTTTTGCCGCGACACTTCCGGTGGGAGGAAATTTCCTCGGTTCCGGTGTGTTGCGAACAACCCCCGCGACCGGAGAGGCCGACGGCCTGCCGGAGCAGATGTTTGGTGACGTCTGGGAGTGGACACAGAGCCCGTATGTACCATATCCTAGGTTCAAGCCGGTGACCGGTGCTGCCGGCGAGTACAATGGAAAATTCATGGCCAATCAGTTTGTTTTGCGCGGCGGCGCCTGCGTGACCCCCGAGGGGCATACGCGCCCGACCTACCGCAATTTCTTTTATCCCCCCATGCGTTGGATGTTTTCAGGTGTCCGTCTGGCAGACGACCGATGAGTGGCGCACCGGCGGAGGCCCTGGGCCCGCTGCACGACTATTTCGAGTACGACCACGCAACGGATAATTTTCTCGAAGAAGTCCTCGCGGGTTTGCGGCATCCGGTTAAACGTTTGCCGAGCAAGTACTTCTACGATGAGCGCGGTTCTCAGCTTTTCGACGATATTTGCGAGTTGCCCGAGTACTACCCGACCCGCACAGAAATGGCATTGCTGCGGGATATTTCCGCTGATGTTGCTGCCCTCGTGGGTGAGGGTGCCACGGTAATAGAGTTCGGCAGCGGGTCGAGCACCAAAATCAGAATTCTGCTTGATGCACTCGACTCACCCCTGGCCTATGTGCCGGTCGATATTTCGCGCGAGCATTTGTTGATGTCGGCCAAGGGGCTGGCGGGCAATTATCCGGATCTTCGGGTGGTGCCAGTTTGTGCGGATTACACGCAACCGTTCGAGGTGCCGCAAATTGACGGCGAAAAGGTCCGCGCCGGGTTCTTCCCCGGCTCGACGATCGGTAATTTTACCCGCAGTGAGGCGATTTCCTTCCTGCAGGCCGCGGCCACGGATCTGGGGCACAATAACGGCCTGCTGATCGGCGTCGATCTGCGCAAGGATGTTGAGACCCTGCACGCCGCTTACAATGATTCAGCGGGCGTGACCGCCGCGTTCAATCTGAACCTCTTGCATCGGATCAATCGTGAAATTGGGGGCGATTTCGACATCGATTCCTTTGCCCATGATGCGCGTTGGGTTCCCGAATTCGGACGCATTGAGATGCATCTTGTCAGCGTGTGCGCGCAGACGGTTTCAATTGGGGGCGAGAGTTTCGAATTCAAATCGGGTGAGAGCATCCACACCGAGGATTCCCGCAAATACGATGTCGAGGGTTTCAAGGATCTCGCCCGGGAAGCCGGGTGGAACAGCATCGATTGCTGGACCGATCCCGACGATCTGTTCTCGATCCACTTGCTGCGGGTCGCTTAGTCCGACGATTGGGAACTGTGTTCGGAGCCGATAGCCTGTGAAACGGATGTATACCCGTCACGGGCGAGCCGTTCGTCGATCTCTCGTTTGATGGTCTGGATCAACCCGGGACCCTCGTAGACAAGGCCGGTGTAGAGCTGAACCAGCGAGGCCCCTGCTCGAATCTTGGTATAGGCGTCGACACCGCTCATGACGCCACCTACTCCGATCAGGGGAATGGTGTCACCAACCTGCGCATAGACTTTACGCAGCATTTCCGTGGCCATTTCGAACAACGGTGCGCCGGATAAACCGCCGCGTTCCCCTGCGTTTGTGCTTTGCAGACTGTCAGGCCGGGCGGTGGTTGTGTTGCACAGGGTGAGGGCATCGATACCCCCCACGCGCATGACTTCGAGGAGTTCGGCGAGATGGTCATCTGTGAGATCGGGTGCCAGCTTGCCGAAGAATGCGGGTCTGGTGCTGGTTTCCTCGCGGGCCGTATTCAGTCGGGAGAGAAGGTCCTCGAGCGCGCGCGGATCGAGAAAAACCTGACCGTTCGCCGAGTTCGGACAGGAGACATCCAGAGTCAGGAAGTCCGCCGCCGACGCGAATTGGGTGACGAGCGAAATGAAATCACCCGCAGGGTCAGTGCTGTCCCCGTTGGCGGCGAGGTTCACCCCAATCGGGGTCGATCCATCATGCGCGGCTTGCACGCGGGTCAGGACGGCTTCGGCGCCGTCATTGTTGAAGCCCATTCGATTGATTGCGGCGCGGTCTGGAGTAAGTCGGAACAGGCGTGGTTTGGGGTTGCCCGGCTGCGGCCGTGGTGTGACGCCACCGACCTCCACGAACCCGACCCCGAGCCGTCGTACCCCGGCAATCGCGCTGGCGTTCTTGTCAAAACCGGCCGAGACGGCGACCGGATTGGCAAAATGCAGACCGCAAATGTCCTGTGCCAGCGAGGGAAGGTCGTCGGCGCGCGCCCGGGGGCCGAGGCCGGATGCCAGTCCACGCAAGGCGAGGCCGTGTCCCGTTTCAGCCGGAAGAAGGCGCAGCGCGGTGCTGCCGATTTGGTGAAATGCGCTCATGTTGCAAGAAACCTATCGCAGGTGGGTGCGCTCGAAAAGCCTTGATGCTGAAGGACTATGAGCTTGGGCCCCCGCGTGCGATTTCCGCGGGCTTGGACTTGGTGGCGATGGTCAGCCATTTCAACGCGGCGGGACCATTCTTGGCGGTACCACGCCCATAATAAAACTGCCGACCCAACAGGTGGGCGGCATCCGCATATCCCTGCTCGGCAGAAAGCCGGCAGAGAATATTGGCCTCCGACGGGTCCTGTTCGCCGCCGATTCCCTCTTCGTACATCCGGCCCAGTACGGCCTGGGAGGGTGGGTAGTTGGAGGACGCTGGTTTTTCAAACCAGCCCCGGGCTACAACAGGCTCGCAACCGTAACAAACGGCATGAGTAGATCACGCAAAAATGCTTCGTCCATCAGGAGGCGGCAGATTATGGATTGGCCTCCCCGGCCACAGCGAACTTGATGCTGCAATTTTGTGTTCCGGACATTGTCAGAAAATATTCTGCTGTCATCTGCCGTGTCGCTGCGGGCCATCATGATGGAAAATTTGCCACGATCGGGTCAACAAAACCTGTGATTGCGCACACAGCATGTTCCAGGTTTTCCGTCTCGGTGTACCCGGAACGCTTTCGCGGGACGAGGGAGTGATCCCCATCTGCAATCCAGTGAACACTCACTGGGGGCCGCAATTTGTAATTCTGAACATCGTCAGGGGTGCCAAATCGATCCCGTTCGCCCTGGACAATCAAGGTGGGGAAAATTGCGGCACGGAGAGGTTCGAGGCGCGTTTTCTCGGGTTGTCCCGGCGGATGAAAGGGATAACCCAGACAGATCACGCCATCGACCTGGTGGATTGAGTTGGGTTCGCTGGCAAAGACCGCGGCACTGCGACCACCCATGGATTTACCGCCAATCAGCAGGAGACCGGGCAAGGGGGAAATCTCATCGAGGATTTCTGTCCATCGCAGAGGCAGTTTTGGCATCCGGCCCGGCCCGCGACTTACGCCGTCGACCCGTCGCTTGGCCATGTAGGAAAATTCAAACCGCACGACGCGTAATTCGGCGGCCGCCAATCCCAGCGCGATGGCCCCCATGAACGGGGTGTCCATGGGGGAACCGGCTCCATGGGTTAGAACGACGGTTGCTCGACTGCTGGTCGGCCCGTCGATCAGCATGGCCGGAATCCTAGTCGTGCGGGGTTAGCTGGATGACAGAGCGCTTGTTGATCAGATGTACAGTGGCGGTCTCGTCGACGAACGAGAAAAACGGGTCGTTCGAATTCATCAGATCCTGAATTCGGGTTGTCGCTTCGACAAAAACCTGACCTCGGAACGACGTGCCGTCCTGTAGCGAGACATCTGCATTTATGCGTACTTTCGGAACTTTGGGGAATCGAACAGCCATCGGTCCGCGTGGTCCAAGTCAATGCTCGCGCACACGATGTACGCGATGCTCTGCTAGAATGCCCGCAAAACGGTTTAGGAGAGGTAAATGTCATCATCGGAATTGATTTCTTTGGGAGCTCGAGAGGCTGTTGCGAAGCTGCGCGAGGGGGAGATTACGCCCCTCGACCTGATCGATGCAGCAGAACAACGAATCGCAGCCGTCGATCCGACTGTCAACGCGCTGCCAACCCTTTGCCTCGACATGGCACGGGACGAAGCAAAATCTTTGCAAAAACCAGATAATCCGGGGCCGGGTTGGCTCGCTGGATTGCCGATTGTGGTCAAGGATGTGACGGAAGTTGCCGGGGTCCGCACCACTCACGGCTCACCGATTTTCGCCGACCATATTTCGACGCACGATGATCTCTCTGTCGAGATTCTCAAACGCAACGGCGCGATCGTGATCGGAAAGTCGAACACGCCGGAATTTGCGGCCGGTGCCAACACCTTTAACGAGGTGTTCGGCAAGACGTTGAACCCCTGGAACACGGACATGACCTGTGGTGGCTCATCGGGTGGTGCTGCCGTCGCTGTGGCCACCGGCATGTCCTGGTTGGCGACGGGAACGGATCTTGGGGGCTCGTTGCGAACCCCGGCGAGTTTTTGCTCGGTGGTTGGATTACGACCCAGTCCGGGACGGGTGTCGGGTGGGCCGGCGCGTGACCCGTTCCAAAGCCTCTCCATGAATGGGCCCATCGCACGCGATGTGGCTGACGTTGCGTTAATGCTGGATGCTGAAGTTGGCGGCGATCCGCGCAATCCGTTAGCGCTTGAAGCCCCGGCGCAGTCTTTTCAGGCCGCAGCGACCCATCCGCGGACGCCGACCCGGATCGGGTTCACGCCGGATTTGGGTATTGGCCCGGTCGATCCGGAAGTCGCGGAAATTTGCGCTGCGGAGACGGCACGGTTTGCCGAGGCTGGTGCGGTGGTCGAGGCGGCTTCCCCGGACTTTTCCGGGGCCCTGGAAACCTTTCAGACCCTGAGGGCGGCCGCCTTTGTGGTGAACCGGGCGCCGTTGCTTGAGAATCATCGTGACAAGATGAAGCCAGAAATGATCTGGAATATCGAGAAAGGGATGGCGCAAACGAGCGGTGATGTTGCGCGTGCCCAGCTTGAACGCGGCGCGCTCTATCAACGGGTTGCTGGTTGGTTCGAGGACTATGACGTGTTGGCCTGCCCGGCAGCGATCGTGCCACCGTTTGACGTTGATATGCGTTATCTGGAACGGGTGGGTGACCATGAGTTCGGCAATTATGTGGATTGGCTCTACATCACGTTTGCGATCACCCTGACCGGATGTCCGGCGATCTCGGTGCCTTGCGGGTTTACCAAATCGGGTTTGCCGGTCGGGTTGCAGCTGGTCGGTCGCCCGCGCGGTGAAGCTGAGCTTCTCAGTTATGCCGCCCGTTTCGAGGAAATTGTCGACATTGCGTCGCGGGTTCCGATAGATCCGCGGCCTGGGTTGTAACGGCCGGGCGGTTCATGAAACGCATCGGCATGACTTGATTGCTGTCCGGTCCGGGGGTACATCGCGCCTATGCGTATTTATCGTCATTTCTCCGGGGTTTCCGAAGCTGACAGGGGAACCGTCGTTGCTTTAGGCAATTTCGATGGCCTGCATCGCGGTCATCAGCATGTCATCGCCACGGCGCGTGACATCGCACGTGCCGATGGTCGCCGTTTCGGCGTCCTGACCTTCGAGCCGCATCCGCGCACTCATTTTGGTAAGGAAAGCGAACCCTTCCGCCTGACACCGTTCCGCATCAAGGCGCGCGAGCTTCAGGCGCTCGGCGTCGATGTACTGTTCGTATTGCATTTCGATGATTCGATCGCGCAACGCCCGGCCGACAGCTTTGTCACCGATATCCTGCATGATGGGATCGGCGCGTCCCATGTTGTCGTGGGGTACGATTTTGCCTTTGGGGCCGGTCGGGAAGGGAATCCTGAATATCTGGCGGAGCGGGCGGGAGAGCTCGGGTTTCGTGCGTCCGCGGTCCAGCCGGCGCGTGACGAAGTCCAGGAAATCTATTCTTCGACCCTAATCCGAAAATATCTCGCCAACGGCCAACCCCAACGCGCAGCGGCATTGCTGGGGCATTTGTGGGAAGTCGAGGGTCGTGTGCGCGAAGGCCGACAACTGGGGCGCACCATTGGGTTCCCGACCGCCAATGTGGATTTGGGAGAATCGATCCGACCGGCACGTGGTGTCTATTCCATTCGGGCCGGTGTGCGCGGAGAAACAGGCATCCGTTGGTATGACGGGGTGGCCAATCTTGGGGTTCGCCCGACGGTCGACGGGGAAGGTCTTGTGCTCGAAGCGCATCTGTTTGACTTCGACGGGGACCTCTATGGCAGCTATCTTCGGGTGGCCTTCGTGGACTATCTGAGGGCGGAACAGAAATTCGATGGAATCGAAGCGCTGACAGCACAAATCGCTGAGGATTCGCGGCAAGCCAGAGAGTTGCATCTGGCGCGCGCGCTCGGCGCAGGTGATTTTGTCGGCGAGGATATGTAAAACGCGTGATATCAAGCGGTTGCCGTGAGGTTCGCCTCGCTTTATAAGCCGCCCGGTCGTCTGGGAACAAAACATGGCCATCGAATACAAGGACACCGTCTTCTTACCGAAGACCGATTTTCCAATGCGTGCCGGGTTGCCGAAGAAGGAGCCCGAGCTTCTTGCGCGCTGGTCGGAGCTGGACCTGTTCAATCGTCAGCGCTTGGAATCCGAGGGTCGCGAGCCATTCATCCTGCATGACGGGCCGCCCTACGCGAACGGCCATCTGCATATCGGCCACGCCCTCAACAAGATTCTCAAGGATGTGATCAACCGGTCCCAGCAGATGATGGGACGGGACTCGAATTACGTGCCGGGCTGGGATTGCCACGGTCTCCCGATCGAGTGGAAGATCGAGGAGAAGTATCGCGCCGAGGGTCGAAACAAAGACGATGTGCCGATCCTTGAGTTCCGAAACGAGTGCCGGGAGTTTGCCAAGCATTGGGTGGGCGTGCAGTCCGAGGAATTCCAGCGGCTTGGTGTGCTCGGCAATTGGGCCGCCCCCTACACGACCATGGCCTATCCCGCCGAAGCCCAGATCGCCCGTGAAATCGCCAAGTTTGCAATGAATGGTGGCCTGTATCGTGGCGCCCGGCCGGTGCTCTGGTCGGTTGTCGAAAAGACAGCGCTCGCGGACGCAGAAGTGGAATACGAAGACCATACTTCGCCGTCGATTTATGTGCGGTTTCCCGTCGTCCAAGCGGCCGACCCGTCGCTGGATGGGGCGGGAATTATTATCTGGACGACGACGCCCTGGACGATCCCCGGTAACCGGGCAATCGCGGTCGGGCCGGAACTCGAATATGTGCGCATCGCTGTCACTGAAGTAACCGAGCACAGCCGCGCGGTGATCGGTGACGAGCTGATTATCTCGGTCGCGCTGCTCGAAGCAGCTTGCAAGGATATGGGTGTCGCGGGTCATCGCGAGGTCTTGCGCCTGAAGGGCGATGCGGTCACCGGGACCGTGTGTGCCCATCCGCTGCATAACAAAGGCTTCGCCCATGACGTCCCGGTTTATGCGGCGGATTTTGTGACCACCGAGCAAGGTACCGGTTTTGTGCATATTGCACCGAGCCATGGTGAAGACGATTTCTATCTCGGCCGGGCCCACGGGCTTGCTGTACCCGACATGGTCGACGGAGACGGGTGCTATTTTGAGCATGTTCCGCTTTTCGCCGGCATGACCGTGCTGACATCCGAGGGCAAGGAAGGCGAGGCCAATGGCGCGGTGATGAGCGCGCTGGAAGGCGAAAATGCATTGCTGGGGCGTCGCAAGCTCGTCCATTCCTATCCCCATTCATGGCGTTCCAAGGCGCCACTAATTTTCCGCAACACCTCTCAGTGGTTCATCTCCATGGAGACGAACGATCTGCGCGAGAAGGCGCTTGGCGCGATCGCTGAAACCCGCTTTGTGCCGACCCAGGGACAGACGCGTTTGCGTTCGATGATCGAAAGTCGACCGGATTGGTGCATCTCGCGTCAACGCGCCTGGGGGGTGCCGATCCCGGTCTTCGTGAACAAGAAAACCGGTGACATTCTGCGCGATGAAGCGGTGTTCGACCGGATCGCTATGGCCTTTGAGGAAGAGGGAGGTGACGCCTGGTTTGCCAGCCCGCCGTCCCGTTTCCTCGGCGAAGATTATGACGCCGAAGATTACGAACAGGTGCGCGACATTGTCGATGTCTGGTTCGATTCCGGCTCGACCCACGCTTTCGTCCTCGAGGAACGTGACGGCCTGCAGTGGCCGGCTTCGCTTTATCTGGAAGGCTCGGACCAGCATCGTGGTTGGTTCCATTCCTCGCTGCTCGAGTCCTGCGGGACCCGGGGACGCGCGCCTTATGATGCGGTGTTGACCCATGGCTTCGTGATGGCCGAGGACGGTCGCAAGATGTCGAAGTCACGCGGCACCGATGTCTCGCCCCAGGATACGGTCGAGAAACTCGGTGCGGATATTTTGCGTATCTGGGTGGTCGGCTCGGACTATTCCGAAGATCTGCGCGTCGGCCCGGAAATCCTCAAATATCAGGCTGATCTCTACCGGCGTATCCGCAATACGCTGCGTTACCTGCTGGGTAATCTCGATGGGTTTGACGCGAGTGAGCAGGTGGGCATTGCCGAGATGCCGGAGCTGGAACGCTGGGTGCTGCATCGTATCTGGGAGATGGACCAGCTTGTCCGTCAGACCACAGATGATTTCGAGTTCCACGATCAGTGGACGGCGTTGCACAATTTCTGCGCCGTGGATTTGTCGGCCTTTTTCTTCGATATCCGCAAGGACGCGCTGTATTGCGATGGCGCTGACAGCCTGCGCCGTCGTGCGGCCCGCACCGTGCTCGATATTTTGTTCTCACATTTGACGGCATGGCTCGCACCGATGATGTGCTTTACGGCCGAGGAAGCCTGGTTGGCCCGGGCCGGAGACGGGGATGAAGAAAGCGTACATCTGCGCACTTATCCTGATGTGCCCGAAGCTTGGCGCGATGATGCGCTGGCAGAGAAATGGGACAGAATCCGTCGCCTTCGGCGTGTTGTGACCGGGGCACTTGAAATCGAGCGGGCCGAAAAGCGGATCGGTTCGAGTTTGCAGGCCGCGCCGACTGTTTATGCTGATCCGGAAACGATCGCGGCTATGGAGGGGGTCGATCTGGCCGAGCTCTCCATCACGTCGGCGGCCACCCTATTCGAGGGCAAATTTCCAGAAAATGCCTTCACCATTCCTGAAGTCGAAGGCATTGGGGTTGTACCGGGTCTGGCGGAAGGCGAAAAATGCGCGCGCTGCTGGCAGGTGTTGCCTGATGTGGGTGGGCAGAGCCATCCCGAAATCTGCGGACGCTGCGACAGCGTAATCAGTGCCGGAAAGGAAGCCGCCGAGTAAGGCGGGAGAAAATCATGCCGCGTTGGGCCGTATTTCTTATTGTTATACTGATCATCGTGGATCAGGTGACTAAACGGGTGATGCTGGCGCTCGTATTTGATCCCCCGCGCACGATAGAAGTGACAGGGTTTTTCAATCTTGTTCCTGTCTGGAACTCCGGGGTCAGCTTCGGATTGCTCGGTAATTCCGAAACTTCGCGCTGGATTTTGGTGGGGCTCGCGCTGGGGATAACCGGATTTTTGCTGGTTTGGCTTGTGCGCGCGGGAACCGGTGTCGTGGTATTTGCGCTCACGCTTGTTGTGGCAGGCGCGCTGAGCAATGTGGTCGACCGGGTGCTCTACGGGGCGGTGGTTGATTTCGTCGATGTGCATGGCTTTGGCCTGCACTGGCCCGCCTTCAACGTGGCGGATGTGGTGATTGTGGTGGGGACAGCGTTGCTGCTTTATGATGGCTTGTTCGGCTCACCGCGTGCGCTAAAATAATCATCGCTCTCGAATCTGGGGATGAAAGCGCTATATTAAGACCTGATATGCAGAACCAAAACTCATTGTCGACAATCACAGTGCCCGCACACCGGCCACGGGTGACGCTTGTTCTTTTGACACTCGCAGCGATTTCTCTGTCTGCTTGCGGGGATTCAACCAAGCGAGCTCTCGGCGTTATTCGGACGCCCCCGGATGAATTTTCCATTGTTCCGCGTGCTCCCTTGTCTCAGCCGCCAGATTTCAAACTGCGCCCGCCGCGTCCGGGAGCAGAAGACCTGACTTCGCTGTCGTCCCGTGATCAGGCCCGCCAGGCCGTCTTCCGCAACGATGATGCCAAGAAGTCCACGCGGCGGGGAATTAGCAACCTCCGCGACAGTGATGGCCCGGCTGCTCAGGCTGCACCGCGCGACAGTGTCTCCCGCTCCACGACTGGAGAATCGGCATTCCTGTCCCGCGCCGGCGCGCTTGAGACGGATCCGTTGATTCGGGTTCAGATTGATCGGGAAAGTTCTGTCCTCGTGGAAGAAAACGAGAATCTTGTTCGCAGCCTGCTTGGGCTTGAGCAGGATTCTCCTGCCGCAGTGGTGGATGCACCAGCCGAAGCCCGACGTTTGCGCGAAGCGCAGGCCCTCGGAGATCCGGCGTCGGAAGGTGATACGCCGACGATCGAACGTTCCAGCAACAGCCTGTTGAAAATCTTCTGATCCCGACCCGACGGTCGTCATCCCTCAGTAAGGGTCGCGCGAAAGTGAGCGCGGTCGGGCGTTATGCCATTGCAGTTCGCTGCCGACGCGCCATATCAGTTGGAATATGGTCTCCGTCTCGAAATAGGTGAGTGGAATGAAACCGGAATATTCTTCGCGTTCATGGATAGCGGGGTTGTTGCTGTCGCTTTCTGTTTTCATTCTGTCGGGTGTGCCCGTTCTGGCGCAGGTATTCGATCCCACCTCGTTCGAACTCGATAACGGCCTGCAGATTGTTGTGATCGAAAATCACCGCGCCCCGGTTGTGACCCATATGGTTTGGTATCGGGCGGGCGCGGCGGATGAGCCAGCGGGGAAATCCGGCATCGCCCATTATTTTGAACATTTGATGTTCAAAGGAACAAAGACGCGTGCGCCGGGAGAGTTCTCACAAATCGTCGCGGGTCTTGGCGGCCGGGAAAATGCTTTCACCTCACAGGACTACACAGGTTACTTTCAAACCGTGGCCCCTCGGCATCTCGAAACCATGATGGAACTCGAAGCTGACCGGATGACCGGGCTGGTGCTCACCGACGATATTATTGAGCCCGAGCGCAAGGTGGTCCTCGAGGAACGGCGCTCGCGAACCGAGAATAATCCAAGTTCGTTGCTTTCCGAGCAGGTTGCCGCAGCAACCTATCTGAACCATCCTTATCGCCTGCCGGTTATCGGTTGGGCGCATGAGATAGAGGCCTTGAGCCGAGCTGATCTCGAAACATTTTACCAGACTTGGTACCGCCCAAATAATGCGATTCTGGTCGTGTCGGGCGACGTCGATCCTCAGGAAGTGTTGCGCCTCGCGCGCAAACATTACGGTCCGGTCGCAGCCGGAGAGGTGCCCGCGCGTATCCGTCCTACCGAACCGCCGCAACGTGCACCGCGTGAAGTTGTCATGCGCGACGACCGGGTCGAGCAGCCGTCATGGTCCCGGAGATATCTTGCACCCAGCTACACAGCGGGGGAAACCGAGCATGCCTATGCCCTTGAGGTGCTCGCCGAGATTATTGGTGGCGGCACAACCGCACGAATTTACAAATCGATTGTTGTCGAAGCGTCGTTGGCGGCTTCGGCGGGCGCCTGGTACTCGCCGGGTTCACTCGACCTGACCACGTTCGGGTTTTGGTTTTCACCCCGTCCTGGTGTGGAAATCTCCGACATTGAGACCGCGATTGATGCCCAAATTGCGATGATCCTGACCGACGGAGTGAGCGCGGATGAGCTGACTCGCGCCCAGCGCCGATTGATCGACAGCGCAATCTTTGCACGGGACAGTGTGGCCGGGCCGGCACGCATTTTCGGTGCGGCGCTGGCAAGTGGTCAAAGCGCTAAGGATGTTGAGGCCTGGCCGGGCCGTATTCACTCGGTCACGGTCGAACAGATCAACGCTGCCGCGAAAGCTGTTTTCAACGTGAACAGATCGACGACGGGAATATTGTTGCCGGCGAAGCAGGAGAACAAGTCATGAGCAAGCGGCGCGCGCGATTCTGGTTTGCGCCGGCAATTCTGTTTGCCGCTTTTTTCACCTCTGCCCCTGCGAACGCGATCGATATTCAACGCGTGATCAGCGATGGCGGGATCGAAGCCTGGCTCGTCGAAGACCATTCTTTACCCATTGTTTCAATGCGGTTTCTGTTTCCCGGTGGCACTGCGACCGATCCGGTGGAACGCGTGGGCCTGGCCAATATGGTCTCGGGGCTTCTGGATGAAGGTGCCGGCGAGCTCGATTCCCAAGCCTTTCAAGGCCGGCTGGCGGACGAATCCATCGGCATTTCATTCAGTGCGTCACGCGATAATTTCGGGGGTAGTCTGAAGTCACTCACCCGAAATCGTGACGAAGCGTTTGATTTGCTGCGCCTGGCACTGACCAAGCCGCGATTTGACGCCCGCGCGGTCGAACGTATTCGCTCTCAAATTCTCGCTGGAATTTCTGCCCGGACCAACGATCCGAGCCGAATTGCCCAGCGCACATTCTGGGAAGTGACCTTCCCGGACCATCCCTATAGCCGGCCCGTCGTTGGTACAGCCGAAAGCATCGCCGCAATCACCGACAGTGATTTGCGCACTTTCGTCACCCGGCGGCTCGCCCGCAGTGAATTGATCGTCGGTGTTACGGGCGACGTATCAGCAGCCGAACTGAAGGTGTTGCTGGACCGAACCTTTGGTGATCTCCCGGAACGAGCTGAGGCCTTCACCATTCCCAAAGCCGAGCCTATAGCTGCAGGTGAGGTTATTGTGGTGCGCAAGAACAATGCACAAAGCCGGGTCGTGTTTGGTCAGAAGGGTCTCTATCGCGGCGACCCCGACTATTATTCGGCGCTCGTGCTCAATCACATCATCGGTGGCGGCAGTTTCACCTCGCGCCTCTATGAGGAAATCAGAGAGAAACGGGGACTGGCCTATTCCGTATTCAGTTACCTCCTGCCGCTTGAAAGTGCGGCTATGTGGGTGGGTGGCGCTGGAACGAAAAATTCTTCCGTTTCCGTTTCTGTCGAACTGGTGCGCAACCAATGGGCCAATATTCGTGCGTTTGGGGTCACCCAGGATGAACTGGATAAGGCGAAAGCCAATTTGATCGGGTCGTTCGGCCTGCGTTTTGACAATAGCTCGGCGATATCGGGCATGCTTGTAGCGGTTCAGCGCCATGACCTGGGCATCGAATTTTTGAACGAACGCAATGGGTTAATTGAAGGTGTCGGCCTCGATGATGTGAATCGCGTCGCGAAACGGGTTCTTGATCCCGCTGCGCTCACCGTGGTGGTCGTGGGAAACCCGGAGAATATTGAAGCCACCCATACTATTCTCGAAGACGGGTAATCCGTCCCACGCCGCGCGGTTTCCGCGAATCATCCTGTTTGTCCACAATGATGGGCGTTGCCGTATACATAGGCGGCAAAGCAAACTGCCCGTCCGCTATTGGACATGCCCGGACCATGCCAGACATCTACACACATGATATTAGCGGCTGCTGTGCCGAAACCATTGGGGATGCAGGTGCGTCGCGCGAGTCCATGGAACTGGTGCTTGCCGCCGCACAGGGCCCGTGGGAGCTCTTGCGCGGAGCACTGACCGAGGATGATTTTCCACCGCTCACCCTTGTGCAGAACGGGGATGATCTGGCCAGCATACGCGATGCTGCTTCGCGCCTGTCCCAGCATTGCGATGTGGTTGCGATTATCGGCGTCGGTGGGTCGAGCCTCGGGGCTGAATCCCTGGTCGCGCTCGCCGCAAAGCCAAGTGTTGAAATTCGAATCCTCAATAACCCGGATCCGGAGACTTTGGCGCGGTTTGGGGCCACGGTGGATCTGGCGCGGGCTGGCGCTGTTGTAGTGTCGAAATCCGGTGGTACGGCTGAATCTCTCGCTATGGCCATGACGATTGTACCGGCTATCGCCGCGGCGCGACGTGGCGACGCGATGAATGATTTTGTCGTTGCGATCGCCGAGCCCGGTGAGAATCCACTGCGTCGGCTGGCCGCACATTGGGAAGTCTCGGTTCTCGATCATGACCCGGAGATTGGCGGACGGTATTCCGTATTCAGTGCGGTCGGACTGCTTCCTGCCGCTTTGGTTGGTCTCGATATCGAAGCGATCCGTGCAGGCGCGGCGGAAGCGATCGAACTCAACGTAAAATCCGAAGACGGCAGGGACGCGCCCGCTGTCGTTGGCGCTGCCGTCTCGATCGAGCTGCTGCGCGCCCAGGGGGCTCGTGCGACGGTGTTGATGCCTTACGCCGATGCGCTGGCACCTTTTGCACGTTGGTATCGCCAGCTCTGGGCCGAGAGCCTGGGCAAGAACGGACGTGGCACCACGCCGATCGATGCGTTGGGCGCTGTCGATCAGCATAGCCAGCTGCAGCTCTATCTTGATGGTCCTGATGACAAGATGTTCACAATCATTACCCAGCACCTGGCCGGGCGGGGTGAACGTATCTTGCCGGCGTTGGCCGAACTGGCCGGTGTGGATTATCTGGCGGGTCATACGACGGGCGATTTGTTGGCCGCCGAACAGGAAGCAATAATCGACAGCCTGCTGGAGTACAAGAAGCCGGTTCGTCGGATTGGCATATCACGGGTTGATGAGGCCGCCATTGGCGCGCTGATGACGCATTTCATGCTGGAGACAGTGATGGCCGCGTTTATCCTTGGCGTAGATGCGTTTGATCAGCCCGCCGTGGAAGACGGCAAGGAGCGCGCGCGCCGTCGATTGTTGTCCGGCCAAACCAGATTTTCACTGTGACCATTCGCCGACTCCCCGAAACCATCGTCAACCGGATTGCAGCGGGCGAGGTGATCGAGCGACCAGCCTCAGCGGTCAAGGAACTGGTCGAAAACGCTGTGGATGCTGGCGCGCGCCATATTGATGTGGTTCTGCGCGATGGCGGGCGCACGTTAATCGCTGTGACCGATGATGGTTCGGGGATGACCGCGGACGAGCTGGCACTTGCCGTTGAACGCCACGCGACATCAAAACTTCCCGATGACGATCTCACCCATATTGCGACTCTGGGGTTTCGCGGCGAGGCTCTGCCATCGATTGGATCGGTTAGCCGTCTGTCCATTGCGTCCCGACCGGTCGGACGTGACGGCTGGGAAATTCGCGTCGAAGGTGGAGCCCTTACCCCACCGCAACCCAGCGCTCTGACCCGGGGCACGCGGGTGGAGGTGCGCGATCTGTTTTTTGCCACGCCGGCGCGCCTGAAATTTTTAAAAACCGAACGCACGGAACTCGACCACGCCGTGAATGCTATCCAGCGCCTGGCGATGGCTCATCCTGAAGTTGCCTTCTCGGTCGGGGATGGGGAACGCACCCGGTTCGAATGCGTCGCGGCTGGTGAACTGACGGGGGCAGAGGACGCACGGTTAACGCGCCTGGCTTCCGTGATGGGGCGCGAATTTGCGGAAAATGCCCTGGCTATCAATGCCGAGCGGGAAGGGGTCCGGCTCTCCGGCCATATAGGCCTGCCGACCCTTAATCGAAACACCACCAAGCATCAGTATTTGTTCGTGAACGGCCGTCCGGTTACGGATCGGCTGCTTACCGGCGCCGTGCGTGGCGCCTATCAGGATTTTTTGGCGCGTGGTCGACACCCCCTTGTGGCCCTGTTTGTCGAGATTGAACCGGAATGGCTGGATGTCAATGTGCACCCAGCCAAGGCGGAGGTGCGGTTTCGTGATCCCGGTGTGGTGCGCGGTCTTATTGTCGGGGGGTTGCGTCACGCCCTGGCTGAGGCCGGGCATCGGGCTTCGACCACCGTTGCGGATTCGGCGTTGGGGGCTTTCCGCCCCGGAATGGGAACGCGGCTTCCTCCCCTGCCCAACACCGGATATGGGCGCGGTCCCGTACCCACGGGTCTGGCAGAGGCGGCCGCGCAATATTTTTCACCCCATGAAGCGCAGGGCTTGACCTTGCCGGGGCTCGATGCAACACCGGCGGGACCGAGTGCCACGGCCGTCGCGGACGACACGGATACCGACTTTCCCCTGGGTGCGGCTCAGGCCCAGCTACATGAAACCTACATCTTGTCTCAGACAAGCGATGGGCTGGTGATTGTCGATCAGCACGCGGCTCATGAACGGCTGGTCTATGAACGTATGAAAGCGGCCCTGGCTGATGGTGGGGTTTCGCGACAGGGCTTGCTGCTGCCCGAAGTGGTCGAGCTGGAACCCGCCGCCGCGGATGCTCTGGCGGACCGGTCGGCTGAGTTGGCTGAACTTGGGTTGGCGCTGGAGAAATTTGGGGCCGGGGCGGTTGTGGTGCGCGAGGTACCTGCATTGCTCGGCCAGGCCGATATTGGCGGTCTGGTTCGCGACCTTGCCGATGATATTTCAGAACTTGGCAGCGCTCACACGCTGAAAGAACGTCTCGATGAAGTTTGCAGCACGATGGCCTGTCACGGCAGTGTTCGGGCCGGCCGGCGGTTAAACCGCGATGAGATGAATGCGTTGCTGCGCGAGATGGAAGTGACCCCCCATGCAGGCCAGTGCAATCACGGTCGCCCGACTTATGTTGAGTTGAAGATCGGCGATATCGAACGGCTGTTCGGGCGCCGGTAAACGCTGTCGGGCCTTCAGACGGTCACTTGCATCAAAAACAATGACGTCTCGCCGTAATTGCGGCTGTCGATCTCGCTAAACCCGGTCTCCGGTAAGACCGGTGCGGTGCGACGCGTTTCGATCACGAGCAAGCTTTCGGACCCGATCCAGCCGGCCGAGACCAGTGCTGCCGGGGCGGTCGCCGCGATGGTGCTGCTATAGGGCGGGTCGAGGAAGATGATCCCACAGGAACCCGAGGTCGAAGGTGTCGGCCGTCGGACGTCGCCACGTTTTACGGTGGTCTGATCCGAAAACCCCAATTCCAGGGCGGTCTGGCTGATCGTGTTCTGTGCGTCCCGGTCGGTTTCGAAGAAGGTTACGTGTTCGGCGCCGCGGGAGAGAGCTTCAAACCCAAGCGCGCCCGATCCGGCACACGCGTCGAGGATGGTGCTGTCGGAAACACCGGGTTCGTGGTGTTCGAGAATGCTGAACAGGGCTTCCCGGACCCGGGCACCGGTGGGGCGCGACACATCACCGGGGGGGACACCAACCATGCGTCCGCGATGGGATCCGGCGATGATGCGGACTTTCCCGGCCGTCTGCCTCATGCGCGCGGTACCTGGTCTCGGATGACTTTGGCCGGGATTTCACGCACTTCGCTGCGGGTCAGTTTCCCCAGCTGGAAGGGGCCATAAGAGGTGCGGATCAGCCGGGTCACCGTGTAGCCAATATGCTCCATCAATCGACGAACCTCGCGATTCTTGCCTTCCCGAAGGGTCATGTTGAGCCAGGCATTGGTGGCGCCCTGGTGCTCCATCTCGGCATGGGCGGGGCGGAAATGGGTGCCGTCGATAGAAACACCTTCGGACAGACGCGCGAGGGATTTAGCATCGACCCGTCCGTGTACCCGCACCCGGTACTGGCGCATCCAGCCCGTTGTCGGAAGTTCGAGACGCCGCGCCATTCCTCCGTCATTGGTGAGCAGCAGTAGCCCCTCGGAGTTCATGTCGAGACGGCCGACGGTTTTGGCGTTCCGGAATTCCGGCGGCAGATCGGCAAAAATCGTCGGGCGTCCTTCCGGATCAGAATTGGTGGTCAAACAGCCGCGTGGCTTGTGATAGCGCCAGAGGCGGGGCTGTTCGCGGGCGGGTAGGGATTTGCCGTCGATCCGGATATCGGCATCGGGGGAAACGTTCAGGGCCGGGGAGTCTACCTTCTTGCCGTCAAGGGACACGCGTCCCTGTTCGATCCAGCGTTCGGCTTCCCGGCGTGAGGCAACCCCCGCGCGGGCGATGACCTTGGCGATGCGCTCACCGTTCGGTGCGTCCGCATCCGGTGTTTCTTTATTCATGGCAGTTCTCGCGGTCTTTAGGTAGCGTCGATGAAGGCACGAAAGATCGCGTCGTCGCCTGGAGATATCTTGTATTCGGGGTGCCACTGGACGCCAAGGCAAAATGTCTGGTCGATGGCCTCGATTCCCTCGATGACCCCGTCGGGTGCAACCGCGTTGATGCGCGCGCCCTCCGGTTCGCCCTTTGCTGCCTGATGGTGGGCGCTGTTCACCTCTAGGGTGTTGCAGCCCACAATCCGGTGCAGCAACGTGCCCGGCTTGACGGTGACCACATGGCCGGGCTCATCACGCGGGTTGGGCTGTTCGTGGGCGAGCGCCTCGGGAACTTCGTCGGGAATGTGTTGGATTAGCGCGCCGCCGAGCACCACATGCAGCAATTGCTGACCCCCGCAAATTCCCAATACGGGCATGTCCCGTTCAATGGCCCCGCGGGTCATCGCGAGTTCGAAGGCGGTACGCCGATCCTTGGTGATCACGGTGGGGTGGCGTTCGCCATCCCCGAAAAGAGCCGGGTTGACATCAAAGGCACCGCCGGTAATCACCAGCCCATCGATGAGATCGAGATAATCATTCGCCTGATCGGGTTCGTGGGGCAGGGGCAAGGCGAGACCACCCGCCGCGCTGACCGCGTCGGCATAGTTTTCGCGCAGCGCGTACCACGGTAGGTTTGAATACCCGCCGGGGTCTTCTGAATCGAGAGTTATGCCAATAACGGGTCGGGTCATGGGGGCAATCTACGCTTCCACGCTGCGCCGTTGCAATTTCACTGAACCGGAGGCACCGTCGCCGTCATGGTTGAGACCACTTATATGACCCAGGCGCTGGAGGCGGCGCATGCCGCCACGGCCTATGGGGAAGTTCCCGTGGGCGCTGTGTTGGTCGAGGCCGCCAGCGGTCGTGTTCTGGCGATCACGGCGAACCGGGTCGAACAGGATCGCGATCCCACGGCCCATGCGGAAATCCTGGCAATCCGCGCCGGGGCGAAGGAACTCCAAACCCCTCGCCTGACCGATTGCGACCTTTACGTGACCCTGGAGCCATGCGCCATGTGCGCCCAGGCCATCGCCTTTGCCCGGCTTCGCCGCGTGGTGTTCGGAGCCTACGACCCAAAAGGCGGCGGCGTTGAACATGGCGCGCGCATATTCACACAACCCACATGTCATCATGCCCCGGAGGCTATCGGGGGCTTGGAAGAGGAAGCGTGCGGGGCGTTGCTGAGAGAATTCTTTGCCGGACTGCGTTAGCCGAGGGGAGCGCGCGGGGTGATCCCGTTCAGCTTTCTGAACCGACCGCGCGCCAACCGATGTCGCGGCGGCAAAAACCGTCCGGCCAGTCGATGGCGTCGACTGCTGCGTAGGCGCGGCTCTGGGCTTCACTGATGGACGGCGCATAGGCGGTCACATTAAGCACCCGACCGCCATTGGCGCGTATCGTGTCACCCTCTGCCGTGGTGCCCGCGTGAAAGACCATAGCACCGGTTTGGGCGGCGGCATCCAGGTTTTTGATTTCGGTACCTTTGGCGTAGCTCCCCGGATAGCCATTTGCGGCGAGGACGACGGTCAGGGCGGCATCATCGGTCCAGCGCAAATCGAAGCTTTCGAGCATCCCGTCGCAGGCTGCGACCAGTGCCGGGACGATGTCCGAGCGTAAACGCATCATCAGTACCTGACATTCCGGATCCCCGAACCGCACATTGTATTCGAGCAATTCCGGGCCTTTTTCGGTCAGCATCAAGCCGGCGTAGAGAACGCCGGTATAGGGACAGCCATCTGCGGCCATGCCGAGGACCGTCGGCATGATGATGGTTTCCATGACCTGGGCTTCCAGTGCGTCGGTCAGGGAGGGGGCGGGTGAATAGGCACCCATGCCCCCGGTGTTCGGCCCAGTGTCGCCTTCGCCCAGGGCCTTGTGGTCCTGAGCCCCGGCCAGCGGTAAGGCGTTGGTACCGTCGACGAGAGCAAAGAAAGACAATTCCTCGCCATCCAGAAATGCTTCGACAACAATTTCGGCGCCCGCATCGCCAAAGGCGTTCTCGGTCATGGCCTCATCAACAGCGTTCAGAGCCTCGTCCACGGTCTGGGCCACGGTTACGCCTTTGCCGGCGGCCAGCCCGTCGGCCTTGACCACAATCGGGGCGCCGTGTTCGCGGATATAGGATTTTGCCGCTTCTGCATCGGTGAACCGGCCATAGGCGGCGCTGGGGATGCCGTGGCGGGCGCAAAGGTCCTTCATGAAGCCCTTGGAGCCTTCCAGCATGGCGGCGTTGGCGCGCGGCCCGAAGGCGCGAATGTCTTCGGCTTCGAGCCGGTCAACCAGCCCAAGCACCAGCGGGGCTTCGGGTCCGACGACCACGAGATCGATATTGTTGTCCCGGGAGAAGGCCACGAGGCCGTCCACATCATCCGCGGCGATGGCAACGCATTCCGCTTCCTGGCGGATACCGGCATTTCCGGGCGCACAAAAAAGCTTGTCACAGAGCGGGGACCCGCCGATGGCCCAGCATAATGCGTGTTCGCGGCCACCACCGCCGACGACCAGAATGCGCATAATAAAATGTCCTTCGCTGGGTCCTTCGTTTCTGGAGCGGCAGTTTGTATCATGGGGGCGATTCGAAGAACTCACACACGGCGAAACCAGCCTTCCATGAGCGATAATCTTCACGACGACCTCCTGCGCGATAGCCCGGGGGCCAACCAGCCGCCGGTGGTTTCTGTCACGGAACTCAGCGGTGACGTCAAACGCACCGTCGAGGACAAGTTCGCCTATGTGCGGGTGCGCGGGGAAGTGTCGGGCTTCAAACGCGCGGCCTCCGGCCATCTCTACATGGCCTTGAAGGATGCTGATGCGGTGATCGATGCCGTGTGCTGGAAGGGCAAGGCCGGGCAGCTCGAAATCCAGCCCGAAGACGGACTTGAGGTTATCGCGACCGGCCGGGTGACGACTTACGCCGCCCGCTCGAAATACCAGCTGATCATCGATCGGATCGAAGTCGCCGGTGAGGGCGCGCTCCTGAAAATGATCGAGGAGCGACGTAAACGCCTGACTACCGAGGGCCTTTTCGATGCCGATCGTAAGGCCGCTCTGCCTTTTCTGCCCGACGTGATTGGGGTCGTAACCTCGCCCACGGGGGCGGTGATCCGGGATATTTTACATCGCCTTGAAGACCGGTTTCCGCGCCATGTGCTCCTCTGGCCGGTGTTGGTGCAGGGCAACTCCGCAGCCGCCCAGGTGACCGCCGCAATCGAGGGCTTCAATCGTATTGCGCCGGGGGGGGCGGTCCCGCGTCCCGATCTGCTGATCGTGGCGCGCGGCGGCGGGTCGCTCGAAGATCTGATGGCCTTCAACGAAGAAAACGTGGTGCGCGCTGCCGCGGCCAGCAAGATCCCGCTGATTTCGGCAGTCGGGCACGAGACCGATACCACGCTGATCGATTTTGCCTCGGACCGTCGAGCCCCGACCCCGAGCGCGGCCGCCGAAATGGCTGTGCCGGTCCGGGCTGATCTTATTGCCCAGGTCGCCGAGGACGAGGCACGCCTGACCGGGGGCATGACCCGCATGCTGCGCGGGCGTGCCCAGGAGGTCGCGACACTGGGACACGGGCTGCCGGCACCTCACCGGATTATTGAGAACGCCATGCAGCGGGTCGATGACTGGGTCGAACGGCTGGGCCCATCGGTCCTGCGGTTGGTTCGGGGAAAATCGGATGCTGTCGCCAATCAGGGAAACCAACTGGTAAAGCCCGACCAATATGTCGAGGCCAAGCGCCGGGAGCTTGATTCGATGCTCGCGCGGCTTGTGGCAGCGAAATCCGGCAGCGATGCGAGAATCAGCCGGGACTTGCGAGATATTGGTTCGTTCGCCGCTCGGCTCGACCGGGCGCAATTGCGAATCCGGGAAGGGGCCACGGAAAAGCTCAAATCACTCGACAGCCTGCTCGAAAGCTACTCCTACAAGGGCGTGCTCGAGCGGGGATTTGTTTTGGTGCGCGATGCTGCGGGGACACCGGTGCTTTCCGCCTCGGCGCTTGCGCCCGGCGACGGGATATCCCTGAGCTTCCGCGACGATGGTGAAGTCGGTGCGACAGTTGATACGGTCGGAGTGGATGGCACCCCGCCCAAAACGCCCCCGAAGAAGTCGACCACGCGCAAACCCAAACCGGCGCGAAAGTCTGATGCCGGCGATGATACCCAGGGTTCCCTGCTTTGAAGCAAATCTGGCTCTCGATAGTTATTGCGATTGTTTCGCTAACTTCTGCCCACGCACTGGATCTGGATGGTCCGGTCATTCAGGGCGCGTTGCGTATGGGGCAGGTGGCGCCGGGGGCTTCGGTGCAGATCGACGGAAAACCGGTTCGGGTTACCCCGGTGACCGGGCAGTTCGTGTTCGGGGTCGCGCAGGACCGAAAGGATTCTCTGAGAATTCAGGTGACCGACGCCGACGGCACGATCGAGCAGGTCGAGTATGTGGTGACTGTGCGTCAGTATGACATTGAACGCATCGACGGCCTGCCGGCCCGCAAGGTAACGCCGAACACATTGGATCTGGACCGTATCCGCCGCGAGGGTCGCCTGATCTCGGCCACCCGCGCCCGGGATACCGAACTAACCCATGTTCTCTCGGGGTTTGCTTGGCCGGTCACGGGCCGGATCAGCGGTCGTTACGGCAACCAGCGGGTCCTCAACGGAAAACCGCGCCGCGCTCATCTGGGAATAGATATCGCTGCACCCCAAGGAACGCCTGTCGCCGCGTCCGCGCCCGGGCAGGTGTCTCTCGCGGCAGCAGATCTGTTTTATACCGGCGGGACAATTGTGATCGATCACGGGCACGGGGTCACGACGATCTACTCCCATTTGGCTGATGTGTCGGTTGCCGACGGCCAGCGTGTCGTCCGCGGTGAAGTGATCGGGACTGTTGGATCGACCGGGCGCTCTACGGGACCGCATCTCGATTGGCGGATTAACTGGTTCGATCTGCGGCTTGATCCGGAACTCATCACCGGACCAATGCCCATCACGAAGTAGTCAGGCGAGCGCTGCCGCAAGAAACGCCGCGATGGCGCTCGGGTTATTCCAGTGCAGTTCAACCGGAAGAGTCTTCACCAGGGGACGGAATTCGTCCGGCAGGCGCAGATGGTCTTTCTCGGTCGTCACCGGGGTCGCGTCCAGCGTTGCGGCGGCCTCCAGCAGCTTTTTGATCTGTTTTGCCCGGTAGGGGTGGTGATCCTGGAACGGGTATTGCGCCGCGATCTCGCATCCCATACCTGTCAGCGTATCAAAAAATTTCTGCGGCCGACCAATTCCAGCGAAGGCGAGAACCCTGCGTCCGGCGAGTTTATCGGCCTCGGCCGTGGGAATGAGGCGCGCCTCGAAGACGGGCAGCTGACCGCCGATTCTGCCCCGGATATCGAACCGGTCTTCTCCGATCAGAACGATGGCGTCAGCACGTTGCAGGCCATTCGGGACGGTTTCACGCAACGGGCCGGCGGGGATGACACGGCCATTCCCGAAACCGGTCATGCCGTCGACCACAAGAAAGGAGATGTCCTTGACCAGGGACGGGTTTTGAAAGCCATCGTCCATGATCACGATGTCAGCACCGGAAGCAGCGATGACCTTGGCCCCGGCCGGTCGATGACGGGCCACATATGTGGGAGCCGCTTGCGCCAGAAGCAAAGCCTCGTCGCCCACGTTATGGGCTGTATGGAGGTCCGGATCGACCAGCAGGGGACCTGGCTCACGGCCCCCATAGCCCCGGGTCAGGAAGGCATGTTCGCGATCGTGGAGAAGTCTGGACAAAGCGATTGCTGTGGGGGTTTTGCCCGCTCCCCCGGCGACAAGGTTGCCGACGCAGATGATGGTTGCGTGGGTTTTCTGGGTTTGTGCAGCCGCGCGGGCAAAGCGGCCGGCGGCGTCGAAAAGTGCACTGACAGGGGTGAGCAGGGTCGCGGCAAGAGAACCGGATTCAAACCAGAAGTCGGGTGTTTTCATGGGTTGCCCGCCACAGCTTTTGCGATCAATGGCTGTAGCCGCTGGATTGCTTTGTCCAGCACCTCCTGATTGCGGGACGCGGCAGCTTCTGCCGCTGCGGCCATTGTTTCGAGTTTGACGCGGTCGCCAAGAAGCTCGGCGACAGCGCGGGTGAGACCGTCCTGATCTGCGACCTCCCGGCTCGCGCCACCGGTGAAAAGATCGTTGGTGATTGAGCGGAAGTTGTCGACATGGGGGCCGTGCAAGACGACGCAACCAAGCTGCGCGGCCTCAAGCATATTCTGGCCGCCATGGGGGATAAGCGAGCCGCCGACAAAGGCCAGCAGAGCGACCCGATATAATTGTCCCAGCAGACCCGTGGCGTCGGCGAGGTAGATGTCCGTCGATCTCTCAATGGTATCGCCGCGCGATCGCCGGGCGACGGTCAGGCCTTTGCGCGTGAGGGTTTGTTCAACTTCATCGCCCCGTTGAGGGTGGCGCGGTGCCAGGAGGGTCAGAAGTCCGGGAAATCGGTCGGCGAGCGCAGTATGGACCTCGCCAACAATGTCCTCTTCGGTGCGGTGGGTGCTCGCGGCCAGCCAGACCGGGCGGTCACCGATGGCATCCTGCAGGGAAATTAAACCCGAGGCTGTCGCGGGCAGGGGCGCGGCCGCGAGTTTGAGGTTTCCCGTCACCGCCACGTGGGGCGCACCGAGTTCCCGCAGGCGGTTGGCGATATCCTCATCCTGGGCGAGGATTGTGTCGAACGCCGAAAGCAGCGCGCGGGCGAGCTTGGGCGCGCGACCCCAGCTGTGCCGGGATTTTTCCGACATGCGGGCGTTGACTAGTGCGAGCGGGATATCGCGGCGTTTGGATTCGAGGACGAGGTTGGGCCAAAGCTCAGACTCGACCCACATTCCGGCGCCAGGCTTCCAGTAGTCGAGAAAATTTCGGACCCAGCCGATGCGGTCGATGGGCACATATTGATGGATCGCGCGGTTAGGCAATCGTTCTTCCATGACGCGGGCCGAGGTTACGGTCCCGGTGGTCATCAGGATATTGAGTTCCGGTGAGGTCCGCAGGATGCGTTCGACGAGCACGAGCACGGATTGAGCTTCGCCGATGCTGGCGGCGTGGATCCAGACCAACGGGCCTTGCGGTCGCTCGATCGATGGCATCCCGCGACGTTCGTCGACCCGGTTGGCTTCCTCCTTGCCTCGCATGGTGCGCTGCTGGATCAGCAATTCTATCAGCGGAAGTCCGGCGGTCGTGATGGCACGATAGAGCCCTGCTGTAAGCGTCAGCGAACCGGGCTCCGCGGTGGCGTTGTCGGCGGTCATGCGCGCGCGCGTTCGGCGGGCGCTCCGTCGCCGGTATCATCGGGGCCGTCATCGGGGCCGTCATCGGGGCTATCACCGGGGCCCTCTTCCGGGTCGACTGTGTCCCGAAATTGCAGGCGACTTAGTCGTGCATACAATCCGTCCTGGCTCTGCAGCGTTTGATGGGTTCCGGTCTCGACGATCTGGCCTCCATCCATCACCAGAATGCTGTCGGCGTTCATCACCGTGGCCAGCCGATGGGCAATTACCAGTGTGGTGCGCCCTTTGGTCAGGCGGTCGAGGGCCGCCCTGACGTGCCGTTCGGATTCGGCATCCAGCGCGCTGGTGGCCTCGTCAAGAAGCAGGATTGGCGCGTCCTTGAGCATCGCACGCGCAATGGCGATGCGCTGACGCTCACCACCCGAGAGCTTGAGCCCGCGGTCCCCGACGATCGTGTCGTACCCGCCGGGCAATGCCGTGACGAAATCATGAGCGGCAGCAGACTTGGCGGCCTCGATGACGTCTTCATCGCTGGCATCCGGGCGGCCAAATCGAATGTTTGCCGCCGCAGTGTCGTTGAACAGGGTGACGTCCTGGCTGACCAACGCAATGCTGTCGCGCAGGCTCGCCACGGTGACGTTGCGCACGTCCTGACCATCCACGGAAACCGACCCACCCGTGGTGTCGTAGAAACGCAGCAGCAGGTTCATGACGGTGGATTTGCCCGCGCCGCTGGGGCCGACAAGCGCGATGGTGCGCCCGGCCTCAACGTCGAAGGTGACGTTTTCAAGCGCCGTCTTCCCGGGCTCGTAGGCAAAGGATGTATTGGTGAACGACACTCCGCCGCCCTTGAGTTGCAGGGGTTTGGCGTCGGGGGCATCGAAGATTTCGGCTTCCTCGTCGAGCAGATCAAAGCTGCGCTTCACCGCGGCGAGGCCTTCCTGCAAAGCCGCGTTCAAATTTCCGAGGCTGCGGATGGGCTGATAGGCGAGGATGACGGCGGACAAAAACCCGACGAATTCACCCAAGGTTCCGGTGCCCGAGATAATGCGCCAGCCGCCATAGGCCAGCACGGCAGCCACGGAGACACCGCCGAGGGTTTCAAGGATGGGATAAGTGCGGGCGCGGCCCTTCACGGTCTTCATGACCAGGTAGTAGATGTTGTCGAACAGCGTGTTGGCGCGTTCGCGCTCGTAGGTTTCCATTCCGTAGGATTTGATCAGGCGAATGCCTGAGAAGGACTGCTCGAGATTCGCGGTCAAATCTCCCATGCCCGATTGGGCGTTGGTGGAGGCGCGCCGCAACCGTCGACCGATCCGGATGATCGGGCGCCCAGCGATCGGATAAGTGACAATCACGAGCAGCGTTAGCAGCCAGTCGAGATAGAACATCATGCCGACCAGGGCGAGCGCTGTGACGAGGTCGCGGGCCATGGCCGTCATGGTGCGCGACAGCGCATCGCGCATCAGATTCACATCATTGGTAAACCGCGATATCAGCTTGCCTGTGGAATTCAGGTGGTGGGTCCGCAGATCGGCGCGTGTCAGATGGGCAAACATCGCTTTCTGGATCGCATTTATGACACGCAGGGCGACGGACTGACTGAGCACGCTCTGGCCGTAGGAGGCCAAGCCCTTAAAGAAGGTCACAAAAATAATCGCAAGCGGCATCATCCAGATGACGTTGCGGTTCTTGGCCTCGATCATGGTCACCGAGGTTTCGATCAATTTTGGGTAGGCAGCGGACGCCGCGGCCACGACCAGCATCAGGGATCCAGCCGCAATGATCCGGGGGAGGTGCTGGCGCATCCAGTCGCGCCAAAGCCTCCGCATCAGATAGCCGGTTGTTTCCTTAGCCGAATCCTGTGAATCGGGGATCGGATTGCCTCCAAAAGTTTCGGCGCGATGGAGCCACACACACCGTTGTCAGCGCAAGTTTAACATGCGCGGTGGAATGTCGCTTTAGCGTGTGGTTGAGGTGGTTGTTCAACGCGCGCCAACGATGATACAGCTTGCTTCATGATCAATGTGGAACCCGCGCAAGACGGGGCCTCGCCGTCGGAATCGACAGCGACCCTGTTGCACCGAACCTGCCCGAATTGCGGCTCCGACAACGCGGAGACCCAGGCGCTCGACTATTCGTGGCAGCACTGGGTGCTGCGCGAATGCGCCAAATGCCGGTTCGTCTATCTCGAAAACCCGCCTGATTATGCGGATTTCAAGGTCGCTTTTGCATGGGAGCATAATCACGGGGATCGCTCGAAGCGGATGAAGGCCGAGTATCCGGTCTCCCATGCGATCTCCAAGGGTTGGCGGAAGTTCTACCGGGCCACCGTGAAAAAGCCCGACAAACTCGCCAACCGCATCAACAACTGGGTGCCGCCGGGAGTTGTGATCGATGTCGGGTGTGGCAATGCCGACCGGCTTTTGATCTTGCCCGAGCACTATCAGACCTGCGGCATCGAGATTTCTGAAGGGTTGGCCGCCGAGGCGCGTGAGCTTCTGGCGTCACGCAACGGTTCGATTATCAATGCACCGGCGGTCGAGGGACTTGCGAGCTTTCCGGCCGGGGAAGCCAGCGGCGTGCTGATGCGGTCTTTCCTGGAGCATGAACACAAGCCGGTGAAGCTGCTGGAGCATGCCGCACGGGTGCTTGAGTCCGGCGGTATTGCGATCATCAAGGTGCCAAATTTTGCCAGCATCAATCGCCAGGTGATGGGATCACGATGGTGCGGTTTCCGCTTTCCGGGACATGTGAATCACTTCACGCCGGCCAGCCTGCGCGCGATGGTGGAAGCCTCGGGTTTGAAAGTCGTGAGCTTCAATGCCCTCGACCGGTTTTTCCTGAGCGACAATATGTGGATGGTCGCCCGCAAGGACTGACTGCCCGAACGAATCAAAAAACAAACGGAGCTGCGGCCATGACGCGCATCAACATCCTCCCGCGTGAAGAGATGAACGACGAACAGGCACGCGTCTATGACGCTGCCAAGGCCGCTGGCAATCCGCTCGGCGGGCCGTTCTATGCCTATATCCGCATCCCCGACCTGTTCGAGAAGGCGCAGGATATGCGCAACAGTCTGGGGGCCGGGCCGTTGAGTGGTCGGGAGCGCCAGATTGTGTTTCTGGTCGTCGCCCGGCACTGGAGCGCGCGTTACCCCTGGTTCGCCCAGGCGCGCAATGGTCTGAAGATAGGTCTGGACCGCGCGATTATCGATGCGGTCAATGCCCGTCAGACGCCCGAATTGAGCGATCGCCGTGAGCGCATTTGTTTCGAAGTCGCTACAGAAATGCTGACCTCACACAAGCTCAGCGACACCTCTTATGCGGCCGCTGAAGCCGTGATGGGCGAGACCGACCTGATCGGTCTGGTGGGTGCTACGGGACAGTTTGTGATGACCTGTTGCACCGCCAACGCGTTTGATGTGGACCCGCCCGAGGATGAGCCGGTCCCGCTGCTGCCGTAGCTGGTGGTTATGCGTCCGGCGCGACTTGGGTCAACCGCCGCCCGCAACCGTCATGCCGTCGATGCGCACGGTGGGGCTGTTGGTGCCATAACGGAATTCGAGGTCATCGGCCGGGGTCAGCGAGCGGTACATGTCGTTCAGATTGCTCGCGATCGTCATTTCGGTGACCGGGAAGGTGATCTCTCCATTCTCGATCCAGAACCCTGAGGCGCCGCGGCTGTAATCGCCGGTCACCCCATTGACGCCCATGCCCATCAGCGACGTGATGTAGAGCCCGGTGGTGATGTCCGCGCGCAGTTCTGCCGGGGAGATATTCCCGGCTTCGAGATAAAGGTTCGTGGGTCCCGGTGACGGCGGACCGGAAGTGCCACGCCCGGCATGCCCGGTAGATTCCATCTCCAGCTGGCGCGCCGAAGATAGATCGAGCAGCCAGGTGGTCAGACGACCGTCCTCGACCAGGGCACGTTTGCTGTTGGCGACCCCTTCGGCGTCAAACGGTTTGGAACGCATGCCGCGGGGCCGGTGCGGATCGTCGATAATGCGGATCCCGTCGGCGAAAATCTGTTTGCCCAGGCTGTCCTTCAAAAAGCTGGTGCCACGGGTGATCGACGGACCGGAAATAGCCCCTGAGAGATGGCCGAGAAGGCCCCCGGCGACGCGCGGGTCAAACACAACGGGGATTTGCGAGGTCGCCATGCGACGGGCGCCCAGGCGGGCCACGGCACGTTCTCCGGCGCGGGTGCCCACGGCGGCTGAATTCTCAAGGTCGGCCCGGAACACCGCATGGGCGAAATCGTATTCGGCCTCCATTTTGGTGCCTTCGCCAGCGATCACCGAGACGCCCACGCCGCAATCGGTGCGGGCATAGTTACCGGCAAACCCGTTGGTCGCCGCCAGTGTGACATGGCTGTGGCTCCAGCTTGCTTCGGCACCCTCGGAATTTGTGATGCCTGAAACAGCACGGGCCGCGTCTTCGCATTCGCGCGCCATTTCGATCAGAACCTCGCTGGCGGGTTCATCCGGGTCGACCATGTCGAGATCGGGCACGTTCTGGGCGAGCTGGTCGGGATCGGCGAGGCCCGACCACGGGTCGTCGGGGACCATGCCGGCCATGTCGAGAGCCCGGTCGACCAGCGCCGACAGCGTGACTTCCGAGAAATCCGTGGAGGAGACAATCGCCTGTTTACGTCCCCGGAACACCCGCAGACCAAGATCGAAGCTTTCCTGACGCTCGAGCTTCTCGATTTCACCGAGGCGCTGGGCGTGGGACAGGGAGGTGCTGCGGATCAACACCGCATCTGCTGCGTCGGCCCCACGCTTTTTGGCCTCCGCAACGAGCGAGGACAGGCGGTCGCGATCATTCACGGACATGGATTCTGACATTCTGATATTCGCGCCGCGGCGCGCCTTGTTCTCGGGTTAAAACGAACCGGGCGCGAAAAACTCCACAATCCCGATAATCGATGCAAGTAACAGTACAAGCCAGTTCAACGCGATGCCTGTCGCCCGGTTGAAACTTTCGGCATTGCCCATAAGGCCAATGGCATGAAGGCTTCGTGCGATGACCACGATTGCCCCAAGCACACCAACAATGATGGGGGAGACGCCGACCATTTCAACCAGTCCGAGGATGATGATGGTTGCCGGTACCCATTCCGAATGATTGGCATGCGCCCTGATACGGCGAATCAGCTGGTCATCGCCATTGTCGCCCCAGGAAATGTTGGTCTTGTTGCGATACGCACTGACCCGAAGGCCAAGGACAAGCTTCATCAACACCAACAAGGAAGAGACGAAGAGCGTGATGATAGGTGCTACGGCTACTATTGCGTCCATGGTTTTCCCCTATCTATAGGATCACGTGCCCCGCGATCCCTATTTCCAAATTGGCTTGCCCGAACCGGGCAGGCCCAGATCGTCCCACATTGCCGAAACTTTATCGACAACGTCTTGATCCATGTCTATTTGGCGACCCCATTCGCGAGTCGTCTCGGACGCGATTTTGTTGGTCGCGTCCAGACCGGCCTTGCTACCTAAACTGGAGACAGGCGATGCAAAATCAAGATAGTCGATCGGGGTGTTTTCGATCAGGGTGATGTCTCGGGCCGGGTCCATGCGGGTGGAGATGGCCCACATCACATCCTTCCAGTCGCGCGCATCGATATCGTCATCCACCACGATGACCCATTTGGTGTACATGAACTGGCGCAGATAGGACCACACGCCCATCATCACGCGCTTGGCATGCCCGGGATAGGCCTTCTTTATGGAAACCACAGCGATCCGGTAGGAGCAGCCTTCGGGCGGCAGCCAGAAATCGACAATTTCGGGAAACGCCTGTTGTAGCAGCGGCACAAACACGTCGTTGAGGGCTTCGCCCAGCACCGAGGGTTCGTCGGGCGGTCGGCCGGTAAAGGTCGAGAGGTAAATCGGATCCCGGCGCATGGTGATCGCGCTCACGTGAAAGACCGGGAATTGCTCGACGGAATTGTAGTAGCCGGTGTGATCCCCATAGGGACCTTCGTCACCATACTCTTCGAGGGAGACATGGCCCTCGATCACGATTTCGGCCGAGGCCGGAACCTTGAGGGGCACTGTCTTGCAATCGACCAGTTCGAGCCGCTTGCCGCGGAGCAAGCCGGCGAACTGGTATTCCGACAGCGTGTCGGGAACCGGGGTCACAGCGGCGATGATCGTGCCCGGGTCAGCGCCAATCACGACGGCAGCTGGTAAGGGGTCGGGCCGCTCGTTCTTCCAGCGTGCATGATGCTGCGCCCCGCCGCGATGTTTGAGCCAGCGCATATAGGTGGTCTTCGGTCCGGTGACCTGCATCCGGTAGATGCCAAGATTGAACGCGTCCTCGCGCTTGCCATCCGGGTTCGGGCCCTGGGTTACCACCAGTGGCCAGGTGATCAGCGGCGCGGGTTCGCCAGGCCAGCAGGTTTGGATTGGCAGTTTCGCCAGATCGATATCATCCCCGGTCAGCACCACCTCGTGGACCGGGCCGGAGGAGACGTGCTTGGGCCGCATCGCCATCACACTGCGCAAGATCGGCAGTTTTTCCCAGGCGTCGCGCAAACCCTCCGGGGGTTCGGGCTGGCGGAGGAATGCCAGGGTTTCGCCTACTTCACGAAGCTCCTCGGGCTCCCGGTCCATGCCCCAGGCCACACGCTCGACCGTGCCGAACAGATTGACCAGGACCGGCATCGGGTTGGGTGTGCCGTCATCTCCGATGACGTTCTCGAACAGCACCGCGGGGCCACCTTCGGCAAGCAGGCGGGTCTGGATTTCCGTCATCTCGAGTTTGGTCGATACCGGATGAGTGACGCGGATCAGGCGTCCGGTTTCTTCGAGTTTTGCGACGAAATCGCGAAGGCTGGCATAAGGCATGGTATCGACTTAGAGCGTCCGTCTGTCGCCCGTCAAGAAGGGGAACATCTTGCGGTGCGCTATCGCGCGAACGAGAATGCGTCCATGAGCAACAATCTCTTTGAAACCGATCCGGTTCTGATCCGCGCCGTCGGGTATCCCTACGACATCACCGCCCACTCGTTCACATTTTTGGACGGGGCCGAAGCGCCCTTTGATCCGGGCCTGTGCGTGGGCCGCCGTCCGGTGATCGGCTACGGATCGAACCAGTCGCCCCTGCGTTTGCGTCAGAAATACGGCACGGCCCATGACCCCATCCCGGTGCAGCGCGCCTGGCTGTCGGATCATGATGTTGTCTATTCCGCGCATTTCTCGAGCTACGGCTCACTGCCCGCCGCCTTGCGTCATGTGCCCGGAACCCGGGTGGCCGTCGCGGTGAACTGGCTCAGCGATGCGGAGCTTGAGATCATGCACCCCACGGAAGTCGACAGTTACGATTTCGCCCATCTCGAAGGGGTTGAGTTGCGGCTTGATGATGATCAGGTGCTTGACCGGGCGTTTGTCTATCTGAGTTTTCGCGGCCATGTGGGGAATGGCGAGCTGCCCTTCGCGCTGCGTGAGGTTGCGGCCGAAAACCGACGGCTTCCCGAGCTCGGGCAGTTTGAGGCGCTTTCCCTGATGCGTGACCGGCTGGCCCCGGGTCATGATCTGGCCGCGTTTGTGCGTTCGCATATCGAGGATGCGCCGCTGCGCGAGACGCGGGGGGGTGAGATGGAACGCGCCGCGCTGCCGGTTGCTCATATCAATCACGACATTGTCGAGATGTGATTTGCACCCGTGCTTGCTTGTTATGACCGGTGTAATATTAATTAACCACTTAGTTAATTAAGGGAGAGAGTCAATGGCTGAAAATGGAACGTTCTACTGGAATGAGTTGGTCACCACGGATGTGGATGCCGCGAAGGATTTTTATGCGGATGTTGTCGGCTGGCAGTACGACGCGATGGATATGGGAGAGGGCGGCACCTATTGGATGGTGATGATCGACGGCAAGCCCGCCGCTGGCTTGATGACAATACCGGCCGATATGCCCGCAGACACGCCGCCGTATTGGCAGTCCTATCTGGCGGTCGACGATGTCGATGCAGCTGTGGATCGTGCCCGATCTGGCGGCGCAGAAATTTTGATGGGACCCTTTGATATTCCCGGGGTCGGACGGATCGCGGCGTTGCGTGATCCCCAAGGTGCCGGGATATCGATCATGAATCCGGCGCCGAAGGACTAGGTTCTAAGCCACCACACGTGCCGCTATGGCGGCAGCGAAAATGATTAGGCCGAAATCGCGGTTGGCCCGGAATTTTGTCAGGCAATCCTTGGGGTCATCGAAATCGATGGTCTTGGTTTGCCAGACGAGATGTCCGGCGCCGACCGCCAGCCCGATCCAGAACGGCCATCCGCCCCCGGCCATAGATGCCGACAGGGCCAGCAAAGCCAGGCAAACAACATAGAAGCCGGCAATCCAGGGGCGTGAATTTGCGCCGAGCAGGCGTGCGGTCGATTTGACCCCGACTAGGGCGTCGTCTTCCTTGTCCTGATGGGCGTAGATCGTGTCGTAACCCAGGGTCCAGAAGAACCCGGCCGCATAGAGCACGAAGGCCGCGGGTTCCAACTCGCCGCGCACGACAGCCCATCCCAGCAAGATACCCCAGTTGAAGGTCAAACCGAGCCAGGCCTGGGGCCACCAGGTGATCCGTTTCATCAACGGGTAGGGGACGATCAGTGCGAGGCTGAGCGCGCCGATGATCATGGCGAACAGGTTGAACTGAAGCAGAATTCCCAGACTGATCAGCATCAGCGCAGCGAGAAAAAGCAGCGCCGCCCGGACCCGGATCGCGCCGGATGCCAGGGGGCGGTCGGCGGTGCGTGCCACCTGGGCGTCAAAGTCACGGTCAAACAGGTCGTTGATGACGCAGCCCGCCCCGCGCATCAGGATTGCACCGATCGCAAACAGGCCAACCCAGAGCGGGTTGGGCCATTGACCCGGCGGGGCAGCGAGCGCGAGCGCCCACCATCCCGGCAACAGCAACAGCCAGGTCCCGATCGGTCGGTCCACACGCATCAACCTTCCATAAGGGCGGGCCGGGGCCGGAACAAATCGTTCAAGCCAGCTGTCGCGTGGAATGTCACTCGCGTTAGGATCGTGCGTGCCGTTCATGGTGCTATAGTTAACCCAGCAGGCCGCCTGCCCCAATCCCGGAATTGCAGATGTCGGATCCGAAGCCGAGTTTCACGCGTATACGTCTCTTTATTGATGACGATCTGGCGGCCGGATCTGCGATCGCTCTGACTCGAGACCAAAGCCACTATCTTCAGAATCTCATGGGTCCAAATGAGGGCGAACGTATTGCCGTGTTCAACGGGCGGGACGGAGAATACTGGGCCGATATCGTGGCGGCGAACCCCGGTGCACTTGTCGTAGAGCCGGCGGAAATTCTTCGGCCGCAAACCGCCGAGCCCGACCTCTGGCTGGCCTTTGCGCCCCTCAAGCGCGCGGCGGTTGAGTTCCTGACCGCCAAGGCGACGGAGATCGGTGTCTCGCGGCTGCTGCCGGTGCTCACCGGGCGAACCAACGCTGAGACAGTTGATACCCGGCAGCTCCGGGTCCATGCGGTTGCGGCTGCCGAGCAGTCCGAACGTTTGACGGTGCCGGAGGTTTGCAATCCTGTGACATTTGCCGAATTTCTTCGCGACTGGCCGGTTGATCGCAAATTGCTGGTGGGTGACGAGACCGGGGCCGGGCTTCCGGTGATCGAGGTGGCCGGGGAACTGGCGGAAAACCAAGCCCCGTGCGCGATTCTGACCGGTCCGGAAGGCGGCTTTACACCTGTCGAACTTGACGAACTCAGTGAACTGCCCTTTGTTACTTCTATCGGGCTTGGTCCGCGCGTGTTGCGGGCCGACACGGCTGCACTGGCCGCGTTGTCCGTGGTGCAGGCCGTGGCGGGGGATTGGCAGCCCACGCGGCGGCGATAATCAGGGTCAATCGGGGATTTACAATTATGGCAGCTCCGTCTTCGGGTGGCGGCCCGGTAATCGAGTCCAAACAGCAGCTTATCGATTGGATCGCCGACGGCGAGAAGCCGAAAGAGGACTGGCGGATCGGCACCGAGCACGAAAAATTCGCGTTCCGACAAGACGATCGGCAAACTCTGGCCTATGACAGCAAGCCCGGTATTCGGGATCTGCTCGAAGGGCTTCAGCGGTTTGGCTGGAAGCCTGTCTATGAGGGCGAAAACGTCATCGCGCTCTCTGGTGAGAGCGGGGCAAACATTTCCCTGGAACCGGGCGGCCAGTTTGAACTTTCCGGAGCGCCGCTTCGGACCTTGCACGAGACCTGCGACGAAGTGCACGAGCATTTGCGTCAGCTGCGTGAGGTCAATAGTGAGCTCGGCGTCGCCATGATCGGTATGGGCTTTCATCCGACCCTCAAGCGCGAAGACGCGCCCTGGATGCCCAAGGGTCGCTACAAGATCATGCGGGAGTATATGAACAAGGTCGGCACGATGGGGCACGACATGATGTTGCGGACCTGCACGGTGCAGGTGAACCTCGATTTCTCCGATGAAGCCGACATGGTCCGGAAAATGAAAGTCAGCATGGCGTTGCAGCCGGTTGCGACAGCGCTGTTTGCAAATTCTCCCTTCCGTGAAGGTAAGCCGACCGACTTCCTCAGCCTGCGCAGCCATGTCTGGACCGATGTGGACAATGACCGGTCGGGCATTTTGCCTTTCGTTTTCGACGATGATTTCGGCTACGAAAGCTATGTCGATTATGTGCTCGATACGCCGATGTATTTTGTCTACCGGGATGGCGGTTTTATCGATGCATCCGGTCAATCTTTCCGCGATTTCATGACCGGAAATCTGCCCGCACAGCCCGGTGAGCGGGCGACCATGGGCGACTGGACCGACCACACCACGACCCTGTTCCCCGAAGTGCGTTTGAAGCAGTTCCTCGAAATGCGGGGTGCCGATGGGGGACCGTGGCGCCGGGTTTGTGCGTTGCCCGCCTTCTGGGTTGGGCTGCTGTATGATTCCGAAGCGCTGGATGCGGCCAGCGAAATGGTCGCCGACTGGAGCGCCGAGGAGGTGATCGATCTGCGCAACGCGGTTCCCGCTCAGGGGTTGGCGGCACCGTTCCGCAACCGGACCATGCTGGATCTGGCGCGGCAGTCGATGGAGATTTCACGTGCGGGTCTGAAGAACCGTGCCTGCGAGGATTTCTGGGGTCAGGATGAAGCCCATTTCCTGTCGACTCTCGAACAGATCGTTGATAGCGGCCTGACACCAGCCGAGAACAAGCTCGCCGCGTTTGAAGGACGTTGGGATCAGAATGTGGATCGGGCGTTCGAGGAATACGCCTGGTAGCGCGCCTTTAGTTGGTGCGTTTTCTGCGCGGCGCGGGGGACCACAATGCCAGCGCGACCAGGACGGCGAACAAGCTGATCATCGCAAACACAATGAACGTGTCGCGGAAGGCCAGTGCGGTTGCCTGCGCGGCGACCACCCGGCCCAGATAGAGTTTTGCCACCAGCGCCTCGGTCACCTCGGGCAGGCCTGCCGACCCCAGCATGTCGCGCACGGTGCCCAGCAATCCCTGGGTCGCCGTGTTGTCTTCGGTCTGGGTTGTGGCCAACAACTCACTGAAATACGCCGTGCGGCGTTCGAGATGGATCGCCAGCAAATTGATTCCGAAAGCACCACCCATCTGGCGCGTAAAGTTGAGCATGCCATTGGCGGTGCCCATTTGCTCGGGTGGGGCTGCGGCCAAGCCGGCTTTGGTGACCGGCGGGAATAGCAGGCCCTGCCCAAGGCGTCCGAGTACCACGAGCCACGCAAAGGTCCAGAACGCGGTGTTGGCGTCGGTAAACCCCATGAGCCAGGTCGAGATTGCGAAGAGCAAAAACCCGCTGGCCAGAACCAGGGAGGGGGGATAGCGATCCGCCAGCCGCCCGGCGATAGGCAACAGCAAACCCATGGCGAGCCCGCCAGGCACAAGAACGAGCCCGGCCCGTAATGGCGTGTAGTTCTGGACGATCTGGACGAAGACAGGTTGCAGATAGAAGGAGCCGAACATTGTGATGCCGACCAGGAATGAGGCCAGGCAGGCAAACGCGAATTTCGAATTGCGCAGTAGTCGAACGTTGAAAATAGGGTCGGTGGCCCTGAGCTCCCAGAAGATAAAACCCAGAACAGCGCCAAAGCCAACGCAAAGATTGGCGACCACAAAATTGGAGCTCCAGCCTTTGAGCTGCCCATTCGACAGGCCGGTGAGTATGGCGGTGAGGAAGATCGCCACGAGCAGGAAGCCGAACCAGTCGAGGCGCGATTGTATCGCGTTGCGGTCGCGGCCGGGAAACACGGTCGAGGCGAGCATGATCGAGACAAAGGCAACAGGCAGTGCGACGTAGAACGTAAAGCGCCAGTCGAAAGCGTCGATCGCCATGCCGCCGAACCACGGTCCCAGCCCCGGTCCCATGATGAAACTGATCCCGAACAGGCCCGCAACCATGGCGCGGCGTTCTGGCGGGAAGACTCCGAACATCGCCATCATCGTCAAAGGCAGGATGGCGCCCGCCGCAAAACCCTGAACCGCGCGACCCAGGACAACGACGCTATAGGACTGCGCGGTTCCGCCCGCGATCGATCCGGCGAAGAATACCGTCATCATGAAAATGAAAACGGTGCGCATGCCGAAGGTTCGCGTCAGCCAGTCACTTAGCAACATCGCTGCCGTCATGGCGGCAAAGAATGCTGTCGCCATCCACTGGGCCTGGTCCTGACCGACGCCGAAGGCGCCCATTATGTCGGGCACGGCAACGTTGGTGATTGTGCCCGACAGGGACAGGGCCAGTGATGATGAAAGGCTGACGGTCACGACCAGCCAGCGATGGATAAAGGCCGATGATGCTGAGGTGCCTGATGCGTCAGGCAGGGCAATGGCGGTCATGACCGGTATTCGGCGATCACCGACCGGGGATTTCGATGTTCACGACCGCCATCATGCCGGGGCGGAGTGCCACTTGGCTGGGGTCGAGGGTAATCCGTACCGGGAGGCGCTGGGTAACTTTGGTGAAATTGCCGCTCGGGTTCGGGTTGGGCAACAACGCGAACTCGCTGGTGGCGGCTTCGCCGATCCGGGCGACCTTGCCGCTGAAGGTCTGGTCCGGATAAGCGTCGATCGCGACATCGACTTTCATGCCTGGAGCCAAATGGCGAATATCGGTTTCCTTGATATTCGCCTCGACCCAGACTGCGGCGGGGTTGTGGATCAGCATCAGGCGTTGACCAGGGCTGACGAATTCACCGGCATCGACAAATGTTTCCGAAACGACCCCATCGATCGGGCTTTTGATGGTGCGGTCGGCAACGTCGAGAGCCTTGCGATCTCTCTGGGCAGCAATCTCGGCCTCTTCATGGCGCAAGGCATCAATGCGCCGCGACAATACGGTCATCTGACCGCGTTCGGCCTCGGCTTCGCTGACATCTGCCAGCGCGGCAGCGAGATCAGACTGCGCCTTCTGGTGACGTTCCTGGGTCTGGCTGAGTTCGTTCTGAACCTGATCAAGACGCCGCCGTGAGACGATCTGGTCCCGGAGCAGGGTGCGCGTGCGCTCAAAGTCCGCGCGGGTCAACTCGAACTGTTCGTGGCTGGACTTCACCGCGACCCGTGCGGAATCGGCGCGCGACCGGACCGCTTCGACCCGGCTTGCCGAGGTCAGGTCGATCAGTTCGATTTCGGATGTAATCTGCGCGCGGGCGGCTGTCAGGCCGCCGATGCGCGCACCATATTCGGTAAGCTTGAGTTTGGAATCGCGGGAATCAATTTCGATCAACAATTTGCCGCGCGTGACTTTTTCGCCATCGCTGACTGGTAGCGCTACTACCCAGCCGGCAACGCGGCTCGAGATCGCAACCGTGTCAGCCGAGATGCGGGCGTCGGTTTCGCTGACATGGCTCCATTGCCAATGAGCCCAGCGACCCGCACCGGCGATCGCGACCAAAACGATCAGCGCTATCACGATTTTGCGGATTATCGCGCCGGTCCGTCGTTCACGCCCTGTATCCGGGGCCGCGTCTGATTGCATGGCTGATCCCTGAATGCGACCCTCATCGGGCATCGTCACGCTCCATTGTCGGTAATTGCGCCGACCTTATCTTCTATTCGGATACGGGATGTGACAAATAATCTGCGATGCTCATCTGACGAGAACGCATAGGTGTCAACGTCCCGGTCAGACCGCCGTGCCGCCAACCGTGAGGGATTCCAACATCATCGTTGGCTGGCCCACGCCGACCGGAACGGACTGTCCGTCCTTACCGCACGTGCCCACGCCATCATCAAGTTTGGAGTCATTGCCGATCAGTTTGACCCGGGTCAGGGCATCGGGGCCGTTGCCGATCAGGGTCGCCCCTTTCACCGGCGCGCCCAGTTTGCCGTCCTCGATTAAATAGGCCTCGGTACAGCTGAATACGAACTTGCCGTTGGTGATATCGACCTGGCCGCCGCCGAAATTGACCGCATAAATGCCGGTCTTGGCGGCCTTGATGCATTCCTCGGGCTCTGCGGTACCATCAAGCATGTAGGTGTTGGTCATGCGCGGCATCGGGTGGTGGGCGAAGGATTGGCGACGGCCGTTGCCGGTTGGTGCCACACCCATCAGGCGGGCGTTAAGGCGGTCCTGCATGTAGCCCTTCAGGATGCCGTCCTCGATCAGGACGTTTGATCCGCTCGGGGTGCCTTCGTCATCGATGGTGAGAGAACCGCGTCGATCGGGGAGGGTGCCGTCATCGACGACGGTGACCCCGGGAGCGGCGACTCGTTCGCCCAACAAATTGGCGAAGGCGGAGGTTTTCTTCCGGTTGAAGTCACCTTCCAGACCATGGCCGATCGCTTCATGCAGAAGCACACCCGGCCAGCCTGGGCCCAGAACCACCGGCATTTCGCCGGCGGGCGCCGGAACGGATTCGAGGTTCACAAGCGCCTGTCGCAAGGCTTCATCGACCTGGGTCTGCCAGTTTTCCGGCGAAATCCACTGATCGTAGATGGCCCGTCCCCCCACCCCGTGGGATCCGGTTTCCTGGCGATCACCCTCGCCGACCATCACGGAGACGTTGAGGCGGACAAGCGGGCGAATATCAGCACGGCGGTCGCCATCGGCGCGTAAAATCTGCACCGCCTGCCAACTTCCACCCAGGGATGCGGTGACCTGACGCACGCGTGTGTCGGCATCACGGGCATAGGCATCGATTTCGGCGAGCAACTTCACCTTGTCCTCAAAGGCCATCTCGCCGAGGGGATTAGTGTCGGTATAAAGATCGCGATTGGTGTTTGCAGGCGGCTCGCCGACCGTGCCGCCCTGGCCGGTGCGCACCGCACGTACGGTTTCGCCGGCCCGAATGATCGCCGCTTCGCTCAGTTCTGTTGAATGGGCATAGCCGGTTGCTTCCCCGGAAACCGCCCGCAATCCGAAACCCTGGGTGGTGTCGAAGCTGGCATTGCGGACACGGCCGTCATCAAAGGTGATGCTTTCGCTCTGGCTGTATTCGAGGAACAGCTCGCCGTCATCTGACCCGTCCAGCGCGTCCCCGACATGGCGGGTCACGCGGTCAGGTTCCATCCCGGTGCGGGTGAAAAAAATGTCATCGGTACGCGCGATATCGGTCATTGGGCTTCGCCATTCACTGGATTGAAGAGGTTGGATTACCAGCTCCGATCAACAATATGGGAGCATTGGCACCGAAAGTCAGCAGGCAAGCCCTGAATTCTGGGTGTGTCCGGGGTTTTAGGGCGCTGCGACATGGTGTCTCAAGGCCGTGGAACCCGCGGGGCGCGACTTGTTGGGCGCGGTGCTCTGGGGTATTTTTCCGGTCGTTCGAAGGTTTTGAGGACGGGCTGACGCGCGGCATGATTTGCGTGAATGTCCGCCAGATGGAAGCGAGCGTATGACGACAATCCGATTTTACCTGACGCGCGGTCTTGGCCTGCTTGGTCTGACGGCACTGTTTGGCCTGTTTGCTGGGCCCGCACTGGCGCAGCAACCGAAACCCTGGCAGTTCGGCTTCCAGGATGCGCATTCACCGATCATGCAGCAGATGACGGAGTTTCACGACTTCCTGCTCTGGATCATTTTTGCTATCTCGATTTTTGTGTTGTTCCTTTTGATCTACACGATCGTCCGGTTCCGCGAGAGCAAGAACCCGAACCCTTCGAAGGTTACGCACAATACCGTGATCGAAGTGCTCTGGACGGTGGTCCCGGTGGTCATCCTGTTCGTGATCGGTTTCTTCTCCCTGCCGTTGCTTTACGCCACGGATGACACCGCGGATGCGGATTTGACCATCAAGGCTATCGGTCGCCAGTGGTACTGGAGCTACGAGTATCCTGACCACGGCGATTTCACGTTCGATGCGTTCATGGTCGAGGAAAAGGATCTCAAGCCCGGACAACCGCGATTGCTGGCAACGGATAACGAACTGGTTCTGCCCGTTGGCAAGAAGATCCGGGTCCTTGTGACCTCTTCGGATGTGCTGCACGCGTTTGCAATGCCGGCCCTCGGTTCCAAGATTGATGCGGTTCCCGGCCGCACGAACGAGACCTGGTTCACCATCGATGAGCCGGGCATGTATTACGGACAGTGTTCAGAGCTCTGCGGCGCAGGCCATGCCTTTATGCCGCAGGCGATCCGGGCAGTTTCCGAGGCCGAGTTCAACGCCTGGGTGACCAAGGCGCGTGCTGAGTTCGGGCCGAGCGACGAGAATAATCTTGCTCAGCGTCCGATCCAGGTTGTGAGAAACGAAGCGGGTGATGTATCCGCGGCTGCGCAATAGCGCGGTGAGGAGAATTTATAATGTCTGATGCACACGCACACACGGACGACCATGCTCATGATCACCACACGCCGCGCGGTTGGAAGCGCTGGGCGTTTTCGACGAACCATAAGGACATCGGCACGATGTACCTTACGTTCGCGATTGTGGCCGGTATTATCGGCGGCTTCTTCTCGATCCTCATGCGCCTTGAGCTGCAGGATCCCGGGATGCAATTCTTCACCAATGCGGACGGTTCGGCCGACGGGCATTTCTGGAATGTCGTGATCACGGCCCATGGCCTGATCATGGTCTTCTTCGTGGTCATGCCCGCTATGATTGGTGGTTTTGGTAACTGGTTTATTCCGCTGATGGTTGGCGCGCCGGATATGGCGTTCCCGCGGATGAACAATATTTCGTTCTGGCTGCTGCCCCCAGCATTTCTGCTTTTGCTGGGCAGTACTTTTATGGGGGATGGTGCGGGAACCGGGTGGACGATTTATCCACCCCTATCGTCGTCAGTGGGGCACCCCGGGCCATCGGTTGATATGGCGATCTTTGCGCTACATCTGGCCGGTGCGTCATCGATCTTGGGCGCGATCAATTTCATCACCACGATTTTCAACATGCGTGCGCCGGGCATGACCCTGCATCGCATGCCGCTGTTTATCTGGGCCGAACTGGTGACGGCGTTCTTGCTGGTGCTCGCAGTGCCGGTGCTCGCGGGTGCGATCACCATGCTGCTGACCGACCGAAACTTCGGTACGACCTTCTTCGATGCAGCGGGCGGCGGTGATCCGGTTCTGTTCCAGCATCTGTTCTGGTTCTTCGGCCATCCCGAGGTCTACATCATGATTTTGCCGGGCTTCGGCATTGTCAGCCAGGTTGTTTCGACGTTCTCGAAGAAACCGGTCTTCGGTTATCTCGGCATGGCCTATGCGATGGTCGGGATTGGCTTTGTCGGGTTTATCGTCTGGGCCCATCACATGTTTACGGTCGGCCTCGATGTCGACACCCGGGCCTACTTTACGGTTGCGACGATGGTGATCGCCGTGCCCACGGGCGTCAAAATCTTCTCGTGGATCGCGACCATGTGGGGCGGATCGGTGCGGATGACCACGCCGATGCTTTGGGCTGTGGGCTTTATCTTCCTGTTCACGGTCGGGGGTGTAACCGGTGTTGTGCTGGCGAATGCGGGCCTCGACCTCGCGCTTCACGATACTTATTACGTGGTCGCCCATTTCCATTATGTGCTGAGCCTGGGTGCGGTGTTCTCGATCTTCGCTGGTTTCTACTACTGGTTCGCCAAGATGTTCGGGCGCCAGTACAACGAGACCCTGGGCAAGCTTCATTTCTGGATCACGTTTATCGGCGTGAACGTGACCTTCTTCCCGCAGCATTTCCTGGGTCTTGCCGGCATGCCGCGGCGTTATCCGGATTACCCGGACGCCTATTCCGGCTGGAACGAGGTTTCCTCTTACGGTTCGTATCTTTCGGCCGTCGGGATCCTCCTGTTCATCTTCATCGTGGTCCAGGCGCTGACGTCAGGTCGCAAGGTTGAAGGGAATTACTGGGGCGAAGGTGCCACCACACTCGAGTGGACCGTACCGTCACCGGCTCCCCATCACACCCATGAGGAACTTCCGATTATTAAGCCGGAAGCTGCGCATTGAGCGCGAAATCCTGACGGAGCTGAGCCTTTGGCCGACGCTGCCTATCTGAACCAAACGCCGGACGCCGCGCTTATCCAAGCGCCGGCGTCTCGCGTGTCGGATTTCGTCGCGTTGCTCAAGCCGCGGGTGATGACGCTCGTCGTGTTTTCTGGCGCGGTGGGGCTTTTCGTGGCTCCGGGAACGTTGCATCCGCTGCTCGCCATGGTCGCGATCCTTTGTATCGCCGTGGGCTCGGGCGCTGCGGGTGCCATCAATATGTGGTACGAGCGCGATATCGACGCGATCATGACTCGCACAGCCAACCGGCCTTTGCCGGCAGGCCGGATTGCGCCCGGTGATGCACTGGGCTTTGCGGTAACGCTGGCGGTTGGTTCGGTCGTGCTGATGGGCTTTGCCACCAACTGGGCTGCTGCAGGCCTGCTGGCCCTCGCGATCCTGTTCTATGTGTTCGTCTACACGGTTTGGCTCAAGCGCCTGACGCCCCAGAATATTGTGATCGGTGGTGCGGCGGGTGCCTTTCCGCCGATCATTGGCTGGGCCGCTGTGACGGGTGACGTCTCACTGATGTCGGTGGCGTTGTTCGCCATTATCTTTTTCTGGACCCCGCCGCACTTCTGGGCGCTGGCGCTGTATCGCTCTGGTGACTACGCGCGCGCGGGTATTCCGATGATGCCGGTGGTCGCCGGGCGGGTTTCGACCAAGCGCCAGATGCTGGCTTACACGGTTTTCCTGGTTCTGGTCAGCCTGTCACCCTACGCATTGGGGGGCAGCGGAATTATTTATGCAGCCGGCGCGCTTTTTCTCGGACTTGCTTTTGTTGCGCACGCGGTGCGGGTGTTGTGGGAGCCTGATTCGGCTGAAGACAAAGCCTCACGGGCGATGTTTAAATTTTCGATCCTCTATCTGTTCCTGATTTTCGCGCTGTTGCTCGCCGACGCGCTGATTGGGTTGGGGGGCTGAACTGATCATGGCAAAACGGCATCTCAGCGAACGGCATCGTGAACAGCGCGGCAAGAACTACGCCATGGCGGCGGTGATTATCGGGTTGATCGGAATTTTCTATCTGGTGTTTGTCGCCCGTGCGGGGTTGCTCGGATGAGCATGGCCCAGACACGCGCGCAACGCCAAAAGCGCAACCGCTACATCTTTGCAGGCCTGATTGGCATGGTCGTGATGATGAACGGCTTTGCCTACGCAACCGTGCCGGCCTATCGGGCTTTCTGTCAGAAATTTGGCTTTGCCGGGACGCCACGTGTCGAGGCCAGTGCGCCAGCCACGGAAAACATCTTGATCGAACGCCTCATCACCATCCGCTTCAATAGCGATATCGACACGTCCCTCAACTGGCGCTTCAAGCCCGTGCAACGCAGCATTGATTTGCATGTGGGGGAGACGGGGCTGGCATTTTTCGAGGCGAAGAACCGTCACGAAACCGAGATCACCGGGACGGCGACCTTCAATGTGACGCCGCTGAAGGCCGCCCCCTATTTTGTGAAGATCCAGTGCTTCTGCTTTACCGAGCAAACCCTGGAGCCGGGTGAAACGGCGCAGATGCCGGTGACCTTCTATGTCGATCCAGAGATCGCCGAGGATAAGAACCTCGACGACGTCAAGACGATCACACTGAGCTATACATTTTTTCGCGATCAAGACGCCGATGCCGCGCGTGAAGCGGCCGCTGTCGTGACCGAAGAGAAGACCCGCGTAAACTGAGTTTTAGTAGAAGCCCGGATACAATCCGGCAAACGAGAGAGATACGAGCATGAGCGATCACGCATCTGATCATAGCAAGGGCGACCACCCTTATCATTTGGTGGAACCGAGCCCGTGGCCCGTCGTTGGTGCCGTCGGCGGTTTGCTGTTGGCCGTTGGGCTGATCATCTTCATGCACCCGACAATCCTCGGGGCGGGGCCGCAGCCGTTTTTTGAAAAGATCGGCCTCTGGATTATTGCCCCGGGCCTGATCGTTGCCATGATGACCATGATGGGCTGGTGGCGCGACGTCATTGACGAGGCGACCGTCCAGAGGGTTCATACGGGCGTCGTGCAGATCAGTCTGCGCTACGGCATGATGTTGTTCATCATCTCCGAAGTGATGTTCTTTGCGGCTTGGTTCTGGGCGTTTTTCGATGCCAGCCTGTTTCCGAAAGAAGTGACGGGTGGGGTTTGGCCGCCGGAAGGTGTTGCGGTTTTCAACCCGTTTGATCTGCCGCTGCTCAACACGATGATCCTGCTGACCTCCGGGTTCACTGTGACCTGGGCTCATCACGATATTCTTGCAGGCAAGATGAAGCATGCCGCCAAGATGATCGGTTTTACCGTGGGTCTCGGCTTTATCTTCAGCTTGCTGCAGGCATGGGAATACGCCCATGCGCCGTTCAGTTTCTCCGGGGGCATCTACCCTTCGACCTTCTTCATGGCGACCGGGTTCCACGGCTTCCATGTGATCATCGGCACGGTATTCCTGGCGGTTTGCTGGATGCGTACTGTCAAAGGGCATTTCCAGAAAGATCATCACTTTGGGTTTGAGGCCGCAGCCTGGTATTGGCATTTCGTCGACGTGGTGTGGCTGTTCCTGTTCTCCTTCGTTTATGTCTGGGGAACGTTTGCCTGACCGACCGAGGCTGCGTGGTCGAATACTATCCAAGGCAATCGAGCGTTAAGACAGGCCTTCGCTGTGCCTGCCCGCGCTGCGGGCAGGGCAAGCTCTTTACGGGCCTGCTCACCCTCCGCGCGCAGTGCGACGCCTGTGACCTCGATTATGGCCAACTGAACGCTGACGACGGCGCGGCGTTTTTTGTGATCGTTGGGTACAGTGCCATCATTCTGCCTCTCGCGGCGTGGTTCCAGTTCGCGTTTGATCCACCGATCTGGGTACACCTGATTGTCTGGCTGCCGATTATCGTTGTCGGGGCGATTTGGCTGATGCGCCCCTTTAAGGCTTGGCTCATCGCGCAGCAGTTCAAGCACAATGTCGACGACACGGACACCACCCGCTAGTGGCGGGGGCGGTCATCTGATATGCGCTTTCAACCAAAATTATGGGCAACGTTGTTTGCGGTTCCGGCATTGCTGGTGCTGTTGGGTCTGGGGACCTGGCAAGTCCAGCGTTTGGCATGGAAAACCGATCTGATCGAAACTCGCACTCAGCGCATCGCCGGCCCGGCCCTCGACATTGAGGCTTTACTGAGTGCGGTCTCGCCGGAAGAGGTTGAGTATCGCGCCGTCACCTTGTCGGGTGTGCTTCATAATAACCGCCCGTTTCGAGTTCTCAATCGTGTCTATAACGCCACCCAGGGCGCACATGTCGTCGTGCCTATGGTGCTTGATGGCGGGCATGGCACGATCATGGTGGACCGGGGTTGGATTCCCCGTGGCCCTTTAGCCGACATTCCCACCGGTTCGGCCGTCGCCGTAACGCTCGATGGGTTCGTGCGTGCCTATACCTCGCCCAATGCCTTTCTGCCGGCCAATGAACCAGACCAGAATAACTGGTTCCACATGAACGAGGCCGAAATGCTTGCTGCGGCGGGTTTGAAAAACGGCGTTGGGCTCTATGTCGAGGCCGGCCCCAGTACCAACGCTTCAGGGCGCGAGCCGGTGGGCGCGGTTCCGGATGTGAATTTGCGTAACTCGCATCTCCAATACGCCGGAACCTGGTACTTGCTGGCCGCGGTGTTGCTGGTGATTTTTGTTATATTTCATTGGCGTAAGGAAGACTCGTGAGCGACATCTCTGTATCCGGATCGACCCCAGCCTATGTCGATCTTTGCGGTCGATTTCGCCGCGCAGCTCTGTTGGGGGATGCGTTGGGCATTCTTGACTGGGACCAGGCGACAACTATGCCTGAGGGTAGCGCTGCGGGGCGGGCCGAACAGATCGCCGCCCTGAGTGTGATGCGCCATGAGTTGCTGGTGAATTCAGCCGTTGCAGACGGATTGCACAGCGCCGAGGAAGAGCTGGGTTCCGGGCGAAGCGATGACTGGGATATCGCCAATCTTCGAGAGATGAAGCGCGCCTATCTCAACGCCGCGGCGGTACCTGGCGCTCTCGTGGAGGCCGCCGCCCGTGCGAATGCGGTTTGTGAAGTCCATTGGCGCCGTGCCCGCGCGGAGGATGACTTCGCAAGCCTCGTTCCAGCCCTGCAGGAAGTTGTAAATCTGGTGGGTGAGATCGCCACGGCGCGATCCGAGGCGTTGGACCTTGCACCCTATGATGCGTTGCTCGACGAATTTGAAGCGGGCACGCGCATGGCGCAGCTCGACCCGCTATTTGGCGAACTCGCCCGCGACCTTCCGGGCTTCGTGGAACAAGTGCTTGATCACCAGAAGTCTCGCCCTGAACCGGTGCTTCCGACCGGGCCTTTCCCGATCCCGGTCCAGCGCGATCTGGCGACAGAGCTGATGCAGGTCCTGGGTTTTGATTTCGAAGCCGGCCGGCTCGATATCAGTCACCACCCATTTTGCGGCGGCGCGGCGGGTGATGTGCGCATCACTACGCGATACAGCGAAGAGGATTTCACCGAATCCCTGATGGGCGTATTGCACGAAACCGGACACGCTCTATACGAAATCGGATTGCCCGAAGCATGGCGCTATCAACCGGTGGGTCACGCGCTGGGTATGGCGATACACGAAAGCCAATCGCTTTTGGTGGAGATGCAGGTCAGCCGCTCCCGCCCATTCCTGGAATTCGCTCTGCCCCGCATGCAGGCCGCGTTCGGGGGTAGTGGCCCGGCCTGGGATGTCGACAATTTCCATCGTCTCTACACACGGGTTCAACGTGGTTTCATCCGGGTGGCCGCGGATGAGGTGACTTATCCGTTGCATGTGGTGCTCCGCTATCGCCTTGAACGCGCCATTCTATCCGGTGACCTGCCGCTCGCCGAACTGCCCGACGCGTGGAATGCGGGCATGCAGGAACTGCTCGGCATCGAGCCACCCAATGATGCGCTTGGCTGCCTCCAGGATGTGCATTGGCCATCGGGGGCCTTCGGGTATTTCCCGACCTACACACTCGGGGCCATGGCTGCCGCGCAGCTTTACGCGGCGGCACGCCGGGCGATGCCGAATCTCGAAGACGATATTGCGGAGGGTCGACCCGCCGCTCTGGTTGATTGGCTGCGGGCCAATGTTCACGGGCGCGGTCGTCTGCAAACCGCCGAAGAATTGTTGACCGTTGCCACGGGTGAGCCCCTGAATCCGAAAATTTTCCTCGATCACCTGACGCACCGGTATCTCGGTGACGGCTAAGCCGTGTCGCCTTGTGTCGCCAAGGTGGCTTGGCTAGGTTAGCGCGCTTTTCTGCGAAGGACGCGATATTGAAGTATGTAAGTACCAGAGGTTCGAGCCCAGACCAGTCGTTTGAAGGCGTGTTGTTGAGCGGCCTTGCCCGTGACGGAGGCCTGTTTGTACCCGCAGTCTGGCCGAAGTTCGGTGCGGCCCAAATCGAGGCTCTCGGGGCGCTTTCTTATACGGCGATCGTGACCACAATCATTCGTCCCTTTATCGAGATAGAGCTTGTCAGTGATCCTGACCTGGACCGCATTGTGTCCCAGGCCTATTCGGAGTTTCGTGATCCCGCAGTCGCGCCGCTGACCCAACTCGACGAAGACACTTGGATGCTCGAGCTGTTTCACGGCCCCACACTGGCATTCAAGGATTTTGCCCTGCAGCTCCTCGGGGGCCTATTCGACCATGTGCTCGGTTTACGCGGGAAACGATTGACCATTATTGGGGCGACCTCTGGTGATACAGGGGCGGCGGCTATCGAGGCCTGCCGTGACCGGGATAACCTGGATATCTTCATGCTCTACCCCGAGGGTCGGGTTTCGGAAGTTCAGCGTCGGCAGATGACGACAGTTGAGTCCAAGAACGTTTTCAATATAGCAGTTCGCGGAACATTTGATGATTGTCAGGATTTGGTGAAGGTGGCCTTCGCTGACCATGATCTGCGCGATGAACTGGCACTGTCGGCCGTCAATTCGATCAACTGGGCCCGGGTTATGGGGCAGACGGCGTATTATTTTGCTGCAGCTGCCAGACTTGGCGCATCTGAAGATCGTTTCACCTTTGTGGTGCCGACCGGAAATTTCGGCAACGTCTATGCGGGCTACGCGGCCCGCAAGATGGGGCTGCCAATTGAAAAGTTCGTGGTTGCGTCGAACCGCAATGATATTCTCTATCGCTTCTTTGAGCATGGCGATATGTCGATCACGGGTGTGGAAGCCTCGCTTTCACCAAGTATGGATATTCAGGTGTCGAGCAATTTCGAGCGCTTGATGTTCGATCTTCTCGATCGGGACGGGGATGCCGTTGCCGCGGCTATGGCCGCCTTTCGCAGTGATGGCGCCTTGCCCGATGCGCCGCGACTAAGCGCGGCGGCGAGAGCCTTGTTTTCGGCCCAACGCCTCGATGATGCAGAGACCGTAGAGGTGATCCAGTCCGTTTATGAAGAATCCGGTATGCTGATCGATCCGCACACGGCTGTCGCAGTGGGGGCAGCCCGAAAAACTCCAAAGGACGGGACCAAACGTGTGGTGCTTTCCACAGCTCATCCGGCCAAATTTCCCGACGCCGTCGAAACGGCCACCGGCGTAAGACCAAGACTTCCGGCCCATCTAGTTGATCTTTTGGAGCGCCCGGAACGGACAGAAACCCTCGACAACAACTTTGCCTCTGTGCGTGACTACGTGCAGGCCCATGCATCGGCCGTGAAGGCCAGCTGAGGATCAGATGGAATCTGTGAAAATTACCGCTCTCCCCAATGGGGTTCGTGTTGTGACCGACCCCATGCCGACGGTTGAATCTGTTTCCGTAGGGGTCTGGGTTCGTGCCGGAGCTCGTTTTGAGCCGGTGGAAACAAACGGCGTTGCCCACCTGCTTGAACACATGATGTTTAAGGGCACGGCGCGGCGCACGGCGCCAGAGATCGCCGAATCCATCGAGAATGTGGGCGGGCATATCAACGCCTACACCGCACGTGAGGTCACAGCCTACTACGCCAAAGTGCTGAAGGGCGATGTAGCGCTCGCCGTGGATGTGATCGCAGACATTGTGCAGAATTCGCTGTTCGATGAGGCTGAGCTGACCCGTGAACGCTCGGTCGTGCTGCAGGAAATTGGCCAGGCCCATGACACGCCGGATGATATCGTATTCGATCATTTCCAGGCCGTGGCATTTCCCGACCAGGCCTTGGGCCGACCGGTGCTGGGCCTGCCCGATGTGGTGGGCAAGATGCCGCGAGACGTGATTGCAGGGTTCCATGACAAACACTATCGCGGCGGTGCGGTCGTTTTGGCCGCGGCGGGGAATATCGCCCACGAGACCCTGGTTGGACTGGCAGAAGAACATTTCGCCGACGTGCCGGGCGGGGAACCCGAATCCTATGAAGCTTCCAGCTATGTCGGCGGCGAGCGCCTTGAAACCCGTGACCTTGAGCAAATTCATTTCGTGATGGGATTCGAGGGCGTGCCCGTTGGAAGCGACGACTACTACGCCCTTTCGGTGCTTTCGAACCTGTTTGGTGGCGGCATGTCATCGCGGCTTTTTCAGGAAATCCGGGAGCGGCGCGGATTGGTCTATTCGATCGACACGTTCCTCTCGGGGTTCTCGGATGGGGGTGTGTTCGGCATTTATGCGGGGACCGGCCCGGAGTTGATGGACGAATTTGTGCCGGCGGTTTGCGGTGAAATATCGCGTCTTGCCGATAGCCTTGGGGACGTCGAAATTGCCCGGGCGCGAACCCAACTAAAATCGGGTCTTCTTATGGGCATGGAATCGACCGGTGCCCGTAGCGAGCGGGCCGGACAGCAGATGCTGCTTTATGGTCGTGTCGTGTCGGTCGCCGAATTGGTCGAGAAGATTGATCGGGTCACCCCTGAAATGCTTGCGAACGTGGCCCGCAAGACCTTTTCGACGATGCCGACCCTGGCAACCGTTGGGCCTGCGGCGGGAGCGGCATCTATCGATGCCATTCGTAGCCGTTTGGCCGCGTAGGTGGGCAGGGCGGCAACGATGAGGTTGTTCCGGACGCTTTCCACTAATGCTTCGAGTGTGCGGCTCGAAGGAAAACACGTATTTCTGCGGGCTCCGATTGAGCGGGACTGGCGTGCCTATGCCGAACTGCGTGCGGCAAGCCGAAAGTTTCTCGAGCCCTGGGAGCCGACCTGGCCCTCCGACGCGCTCAGTCGCGATGCCTATTACCGCCGCCTCAACCGCTATGCGAGCGATTGGCGCAACGATACCGGGTACAGCATGTTCCTATTTAACCGGGGAAGTTCGGAAATTTTGGGCGGGATCAGTCTGTCTAATGTGCGCCGGGGTGTCGCCCAGTGCGGCACGCTTGGGTACTGGATGGGGGAAGCTCATGCCAGCAAGGGCTATATGCGCGAGGGACTTCGACTTCTGTTGGAGTTCAGCTTCAGGGAGTTGAGCCTGCACCGCGTGGAAGCCGCCTGTTTGCCGATCAACGAGCCCAGCCAGAAGCTGTTGCAAGGGGCAGGTTTCTTCGAAGACGGGTATGCGCGCCAGTACCTCAAGATCAGAGACCAGTGGCAGGATCATCTGCTTTTTTCTCTGCTGTCAGAAGATTTTGTGGAAAGCCCGATCAGTCGAGCTGCAGAAAAACAGTCGACGTTTTAGCTCTATGATCGACCCCGCAGTTCCGGCCAAGGTCGCCGCGCGCAGTCGGATGCGCGTCTTGACGATCTTGCTGACCAGCGGCCTGGCGTTTCTAGCGCCGTCCGCCATATCGCCGGGTCTGCCTGCCTTGCAGGCTGACTACGCCCATCTGGAAAATGCCCAACTGTTGTCGCGTCTGGTTCTGACCATGCCGATGCTGTTTATCGCGTTGTCGGCGCCTTTCGCCGGCTACGCTGCGGACAAGTATGGGCGCCGGAACGTTCTGATTATCTGCTCGGTCCTGTACGGCGTGGCCGGGGTCTCGGCTCTGTTTCTTAATTCGTTGACCGCGATACTGGTCAGTCGCGCCTTTCTCGGCGTGTTTTTGGCCGGCATCATGACAAGTGTAACCGCGCTGATAGGTGATTATTTCGTGGGGACCGAGCGGAACCGGATCGCGGGCCTTCAGGGAGCCTTTATGTCTTTTGGGACGTTAACCTTCGTCGTGATTGCGGGGTTGTTGGCCGAAATTCACTGGCGGGTCGGGTTTGTGCTTTTCGCCTATGCCTTCCTGCTGGTTCCGTTGATGTATCTCAGTCTTTTTGAACCGGTCACCAAAGGGGCGGCGGGGAGTGTCACGGAGCCCCCGCCGACAGCGCGCCAATGGGGCGTAATTGCGTTTGTGTGCTCGCTGACATTCGTGGGCATGCTCGGCTTGTTCATGATCCCGTCTCAGACCCAGTTTTTTCTGGTCGAAATCGGGATTCCCGAGCCGACACGGGCCGGTCTTGCAATCGGAATGTTCAATCTGTCGGCCGGATTCTCGTCGCTTGCCTATAGTCGAATTCGTTCGCGGTTGAGCCCGGAAGCAATTTTTGCACTGATTTTCGTTTTTGCCGGTGTCGGCTTTGTCATGACGTCCCAGGCGACGACATTTACAGGGACGCTGGCGGCGATGGCTGTGGGCGGGTTTTCCGTGGGCGCCTTCATCCCAAACGCCACCCTGGCGATTATCTCACGGGCTTCGATGAATGTGCGCGGTCGTGCACTCGGGGCCATGACAACCCTGTTCTATCTTGGACAGTTTGCCTCGCCGTTTTACAGCGTGCCGCTCGCGACACAGAGCAGTGTCGGAAACGCATTCTATGTGACGGGACTTTGCGGCGTGGCGCTGGGGATTGGTTTTGCGATCTATGCCTTTATCGATCGCAAGCGGGCCAGGCTCGTTTGAGAGCGCCTATGCGCGTCCCGAACTACTGGAGAGAACCGACAGATCAACGCCGATACTGTTGAACGCCCTTTCCCATTTATCGTCATTTGGGACATCAAAAAGTAGCGTCTCGTTCGCCGGAACGGACAACCAGGCATTTTCTTGAAATTCAGCTTCGAGTTGCCCGGGTCCCCAGCCCGCATATCCCAGTGCAAGAATGGAATGTTTTGGCCCGCTTCCCTGCGCGAGGTCGCGCAGGATATCGAGAGTGGCAGAAAGGCCGACCAGGCCCTCAACGACCAGGAGTTCGGCGTGTTCGTAGTCGAGGGAATGCAGGACAAAACCACGCTGGTTTTCGACAGGTCCACCGAAATGCACTGTAATATTCCGGGTTGTTGGGTCGGTTGGAATGTCCAACTCTTTCAGGAGATCACGGAAATCAATGGAGTTCAGGGTCTTGTTGATCACAATTCCCATCGCCCCACCCTCATTATGAGCGCAGATGTAGATAACCGAGCGTTCGAAGCGAGGGTCTGTCATGGCGGGCATTGCCAGCAGGACCTGTCCGACGAAGCCGTTTTTAGTGTTCTGGGCGCCGTCATTCATGATGCTAACTGCCTGATTTCGCCGCAATCCGATATTTTCGCTCTGGCGGGGAACTGCATCAAATCAGCGCCCCAAGCTGCGACACGCGATTGTGAGCTTGCTTGAGCAGCTCGTCGGTATATATCCGCCACAAAATTCCTATATATCAATCGTCAGCTCGTAATCTTATGACCGTTCTGAACCGGTCGGGACCAGACTTCAATGATAGCGCAATTCCTCGATTTTAAACGCCTCGCCACTATTTGCATCGCTTTTCAGGCGATTTTGTGGCCCGTGGCGGCATTCGGCGATGCGGCGACCGAATGGCTGGACGGCCCAAAGGCCGATATCCGTCTTATTTCTGCCACGGCGGCGGTTGGTGACCTGGAGACGATCCCGCTGGGCATTGAGGTTCGGCTCGAGGATGGTTGGAAAACGTATTGGCGCTCGCCCGGTGACGCCGGTATCCCGCCTCAGGTCGAATGGAATGGCAGTAGCAACCTTGAGGCCGCTGCGTTCCAGTGGCCAGCTCCTGTGCGCTTCAATTACTACGATCTGGAAACTTTCGGCTATCAGAAGAAAGTCGTGTTTCCGGTTAACGCAAAAATCAAAAACACCGGTGAGGGCGTAAACCTCCGCGCCCGGGTCGACCTGCTGATTTGTGATGATGTTTGTATTCCGCACACCTTCAACGCGTCACTTGATTTGCCGGCCGGACCCGCCACACTAAGTGAACACGCCAACCTGATCGATCGCTATCAGAACCAGGTGCCCGGCGACGGCACACGGACGGGGCTGACATTTGCCGGTGCTGATGTTGCGGGCTCGGCCGCCACGCCGCTCATTCGCGCTGCATTCCGCGCTGATGCGCCGTTTCAAACTCCCGATCTTCTGGTGGAGGGACACGAGGACGCGGTCTTCTCCAAACCGGACTTCGAATTTCGCGAAGGCGGCCGGTTGGTTGTGGCTTCGCTCGCGGCTGAAGACATCTTCGGCGAAGGCGCGACGGTGGATCTCAAGAGTGATCCGGTTGTCTTCACCCTGATCGATGGTGCGCGGAGCATCGAAACCCGCATCGTGCCGACTTTGGACGGGCTCGCGACGGTTGATCTTGGTGGTTTGAAATTTGGGGCGTTACTTTCGATCATGGGGCTGGCTCTTGTGGGTGGCCTGATCCTCAATCTGATGCCCTGCGTGTTGCCGGTAATCTCGATCAAATTGCTCTCGGTCGTTAGTCATGGCGGCGGTGATCCCAGAGAAGTTCGACGGGGCTTCATGGCGACGACTGCGGGGATCATCGTTTCGTTCCTGGCGCTGGCGAGCCTAGCCGTTGGCGTGAAATCCGCCGGACTGGCCGTTGGGTGGGGGATTCAGTTCCAGCAACCGCTATTCGTCATCGCGCTGGTTGTGATCCTCACCTTGTTTGCAGCAAATATGTGGGGCCTGTTCGAGGTCCGGCTGCCCGGGAAGGTATCAGATGTCGCTGTATCGGCGGGCAATAGCAGTTCTCTGGGTGGACAGTTCTTCCAGGGCGCTTTTGCCACCGTTCTTGCCACACCGTGTACTGCGCCCTTCCTGGGGACGTCGATCGGCTTTGCGCTAAGCCGCGGCCCGGTCGAGATCTATTCGATCTTTGCAGCGCTGGGTGTTGGTATGGCGCTGCCGTTTATTCTGGTCTCGTTGTTTCCCGCACTGGCAACCAAACTGCCGCGGCCGGGACCCTGGATGAACAATCTGAAGAAATTTCTCTCCCTCGCGCTGATCGCGACCGCCGTGTGGTTGTTAACCGTCATGGCCGTGCAAGTGTCATTTGAGGCCGCGATTGTTGTCGGACTTCTGATGGCCGGAATTTTCGTTGCCTTCGCCCTGCGCCGCGCCCGCGGCAATATCAACGAACGCAGCCCGGCGGTGAGTGCAGCAGTGCTAGTCGCGGCCGCACTCGCATTCCTGGTGCCAACAGTGCTCTCCGCCGTGGGTATTGGCGTACGCGATCCGTCTCAGATCGCCGCACGGGATGAATCCTGGCAGGCCTTTGATCTGGCCGCTATTCCGATCCTTGTATCGGAAGGCAAGGTGGTGTTCGTCGATGTAACGGCGGATTGGTGCATCACCTGTCAGGTGAACAAGAAACGCGTGTTGAATACCGACGACATCGTTGCTGCCTTCGATCGTGGTAAGGTTGTGCGCATGCGGGCCGACTGGACCAAGCCGAGTAACGAAATTGCGAACTATCTCGCCTCTTTCAGCCGTTTTGGTATCCCATTCAACGTTATCTACGGTCCGGACGCACCTCGGGGGGTAGTTCTTCCCGAATTGCTCTCCGACAATTCGGTCTTCGCAGGCCTGTCCCAGGCCGGGGTGACCAACGCAGTGGCATCGCGCTAGGCACTTCTGTGTAAATCTGCGCCTGCCGGGCTGGAATCTTGGCTGATTCCGACTATGTTGCCTTTGGAACAAACGCTGCTGTCTCACTCCGGGGCGCAGCCTTGAATAATTTCTAGACCTAATCATGGAGGGGAAATCATGGCTATTAGTGCAGGTGAGAAAATTCCGGCAGGCGCGCTGGCCCACAAAACCGCAGACGGCATCGACCAGGTTTCGACCGATGATCTGTTCGCGGGCAAGACCGTCGTGCTGTTTTCAGTGCCGGGCGCATTCACGCCGACATGTTCAGCACAGCATCTTCCGGGATTCGTGCAGAAGGCTGCGGACCTTAAGGCCAAGGGCGTCGACACGATCGCGTGTATGGCGGTCAACGATCCCTTCGTGATGGAAGCCTGGGGCAATTCACAGAGCGTTGGTGACAAAGTGATGATGCTCGCCGACGGCTCGGCAGCGTTCACCAAGCAGCTGGGCATGGAGCTAGATCTTGTCGATCGCGGCCTCGGTGTGCGCAGCCAGCGTTTCGCGATGATCGTCGAGGACGGGACCGTGAAGCAGGTGTTGCTTGATGAAGGCGGTGTGTTCGAGAAGAGCTCGGCTGAGAGCGTTCTCGAAAACCTTTAGACCCTTCGGTCGTGCAAAACTCTAAACGGGGGCCTTGGCCCCCGTTTTTCGTTGGGCAGTCGGTTTCGATCAACCCAGCGAGGTGATTCCCATCCGGGCAAGCTCGTCGGCGCGTTCATTATCGGGATGACCTGCGTGGCCCTTGACCCAGTGCCAGCTCACATCGTGACGCGACAGGGCGGCTTTTAGCCGTTTCCAGAGGTCGACATTCTTGACCGGCTTTTTGGCCGCTGTCTTCCAGCCGTTGCGTTCCCAATTATGGATCCATTTGGTGATGCCGTCTTTGACATAGGTGGAATCCGTGTGCAGATCGATCTGTGACGAGGCCTTGAGTTCTTCGAGGGCGGAGATCGCGGCCATCAGCTCCATGCGGTTGTTTGTGGTGTCGAACTCGCCGCCTGACAGTTCTTTCTCGTGCTCTCCTGAGCGCAGGATGGCGCCCCAGCCACCGGGACCCGGATTGCCCGAGCAGGCCCCATCGGTGAAGATTTCCACATGCGCCATTTTGGTTATCCGTTCAAATCGTCAAAAGAAATGCCGTAATCGCCCGGGCCAGCAACCTGTTGGTGGAAGCCCAGCCGGGCGAGGAACTGACGGGGGTCTTTCGGCTGTACGAATGCCGCGGCATCGTGATTGAGCCAGTCATACAGGCGGGTCAGCAAGAAACGCAGTGCCGCGCCGCGGGCGAGCTGTGGCAGCGCGTCATATTCCGCCCGAGAAAGGCTCCGGACGGAAGTGTAGCCACGCAACAAGGCCCGCGCCTTGGTGATGTTGAGGCTCGCATCGGCTTCGAAACACCAGGCGTTGAGACAAATCGCCAGATCGTAGGCAAGCGCGTCGTTGCAGGCGAAATAGAAGTCGATGATCCCCGACAGGCGATCACCGAGAAAGAACACGTTGTCGGGAAACAAATCGGCGTGAATCACGCCCTGGGGCAGATCGGCCGGCCAGTTGGCGCCTAATTGTTCGAGTTCTCGGACAATCGTGTCTGACAGCCCGGGGGCCACGTCATCGGCATTATCGTGGGTTGCAGCGACAAGGCCTTCCCAGCCCGAGACGGACATATTGTTTTCGCGATGACCTTTGAAATCGGCACCCGCTTCATGCATGCGGGCCAGTGCGGCACCAAGTTCGCTGCAATGCTGGGGGGTAATCTTGCGTGGTGACATGCCCGAGAGGAATGACACAACCGCTGCCGGTCTCCCGCACAGATTGCGCAAGGCGGCACTGTCGCGACCGTGAATGGGGGTGGGACAGGACAGGCCTGCATCTGCCAGATGATCCATCAGATTGAGGAAGAATGGCAATTCTTCGGGGCGGACCCGCTTCTCATAAAGGGTAAGAATGTAGTTCTGTGGCGGCGCTTCGGGATCAAGCACAGTCTGCAGCAGATAGTTGGAGTTCTCGACCCCTTCGGCAATGCCGTTGAGGGAAACCACGTCACCAATGTCGTAGTCGCGCAGGAATTCGCGTAGTTCGTCGTCGGGAACTTCCGTGTAGACCGCCATCTCGCGCTACACCGTGAGGGCACGGGGGAGATTGAACTGAATGGTCTCTTCACGCAGCGTAACCGGCTCGATGGTGACATTGAAGCGTTCGGCGCAGGCGTCGATGAACTCCTCGACCAGGGTTTCCGGTGCAGACGCCCCCGCAGTCAAACCCAATGTGCGACAGTCGGAAAACCGCGCCCAATCCATGGCTTCTGCACGTTCGAGCAAGGCGGCATCGGCACACCCGGCGCTTAAGGCAACTTCGACAAGCCGATTTGAATTGGACGAATTCGGGGCCCCGATGACGATTACCGCGTCGCAACGTTCCGCGATCACCTTGACGGCTTCCTGCCGATTGGTGGTGGCGTAACAGATGTCTTCGGAGCTGGGTTCGGAGATATCCGGGAAACGCAGGCGCAGGGCGGCCAAGATGGCCGCTGTATCGTCTACGGAAAGGGTTGTCTGGGTTACGTAGGAAAGCGGTGTATCAGCCGGGAAATCGAGATTTGCAACATCCGCCTCGGTTTCAACCAGGGTCATGGAGTCCTCCGGGATCTGTCCCATCGTGCCGATGACTTCGGGGTGGCCCTCATGGCCGATCAGAAGGATGTGTTTTCCGTTGCGTTGCTGTTGCTGCGCCTGATTGTGAACTTTGCTGACAAGCGGGCAGGTCGCATCGAGGTAGAACAGTTCACGGCGCTCGGCCTCGGCGGGCACCGATTTGGGAACCCCATGGGCGGAAAATATGACCTTGGCACCCTCGGGCACCTCGTCGAGTTCATCAACGAAGACGGCGCCCTTACGTTCAAGGCTTTCCACCACGAACCGGTTGTGCACGATCTCGTGACGGACATAAATCGGGCGTCCATAGCGCTCAAGCGCCAGTTCCACGATTTGGATCGCACGGTCGACGCCCGCACAAAAACCACGCGGCTGCGCAAGAAGGATTGTCAGGTCAGGCTTGGTCATGGTGCCGGTTGTCCGCAACGGGTCGAATGCCGCGACTGGCCTTGTTCTTGGCTCGTCGCTCTCGTAAGGTTTTCGCGCGGCACCGTGCCGCACGCACCTAATATCGTAGTGTCACAGCCCGGTGCAAGGAAAGCCCGGACTTTGGCTAATTTCACGAATGGAGACAGTTGATGGCCGACCCTGTAATCGCCCAAAAAGAACCCATCGCAGTGGACGTGATTCCAGGTCGGAAATACTGGTGGTGCGTGTGCGGGCACAGCAAGAAGCAACCGTTTTGCGACAGCGCCCATAAGGGGACCGATTTTGAGCCGATCATGTTTGAGTCGGAGACCGCTCAGACCATCTATTTTTGCTGCTGCAAGCAGTCGGATGACAAGCCGTTCTGTGACGGCACTCATAATTCCCTTTAGCAAACGCAAAGTAGTTTCATGACAATCCGCATTCCTGGAAAAGTTGGAGTGGGATTCGCGTTGCTCGCGACTCTCGTGCTCGCGGCGTGCCAACAGGGACCTGAGCGCTTGGCGCCGGCCTGCCCCACCATCGCGATTGTTCAGGACGCCTCGGAACTGACCCTTTTCGTGGACGGTCCTGGCCGGGATTTGATCGATGTCACCCTGGAGGCGCGTATCATGGAATTCGCCGGCTTCTGTGACACGGATCTTGATGAAGATACCGGCGCTGGGCGTGTGGACATTGACCTCGAGCTTTTGTTTCAGGCCACGCGCGGACCGGCAAACGCAAACCTCGAAGCCCAGCTGAGCTATTTCGTGGCGATCACGGATAAGGATGAAGTCATTCTGGCTCGTGAGAATTTCACCATCGATCTCAAATTTGAGGGCAACCGAAATCGAATTGGTGCCGTTGAGACGTTGGCCCAGAAGATCCCGCTCAAGTCCGGGGAATTCGGTGAAGATTTCAAAGTGTTTGTTGGCTTCCAACTTTCCGAAGAACAACTCCAGTTCAACCGCATCAAGCTCGGCCGTTAATCCTCGCTGACAATCCGTGTTGTTCATCCACGCTGTTCATCCACAAGGGCGATAGTTGACTCCCCGTCGGGGTCGCCTAATGTCGATGCTGTGCTGCCGCCCGAGTCGGGGTGCAGACGAGCGTAGAAGTACATGTCAGGTGACCCCAGCGGGAGAGATTGTCCGCCTCGTGACGGACGACGCCGAAGGAGCAACCGCCCCGGAAACTCTCAGGCACCCAGGACCGCAAGGGGGATGACACTCTGGAAAGCAGGTTTGGCACGCGGTTTGTGTCCGGCCTCACCGAAGGCGAAAATCCGGTCTCTCACCGGGTGAATCTCTCAGGTCTGACGACAGAGTGGGGCTGGCAACGCACAACGGGTGCGCTGCGGCTTTCGGTTCGGACCTGGGATAGCATGGCATCTAGCGACACACCGCGAACAGACGCGACAATCCTCAAAACGCCTTTGTACGATCTGCATGTGGCTGCCAGTGCGCGCATGGTGCCGTTTGCCGGCTATGCCATGCCCGTGCAGTATCCAGACGGGATTATTGCCGAACACCAGCACACACGCTCGGCAGCGGGCCTGTTCGACGTTTCTCATATGGGTCAGGCGATCTTGCGGGGGCCGGATGTGGCCGCGCGATTTGAGGCGCTCGTCCCCGGTGACATTGTAAACCTTGAAACGGGCCGGATGCGGTACACGCTGTTGCTCAATGACGAGGGCGGCATTCGCGACGACCTGATGGTGACGCGGATTGAGGAAGAGGGTGTCCCGGCGCTGTTCCTAGTGGTCAACGCGGCCTGCAAGAACGAGGATTTCGCTCATATTGAATCTGCTCTTGCCGGCAACGCCCAACTCGAAATTCTCACCGATCGCGCGCTGCTGGCCCTGCAGGGACCGCAGGCAGAAACGGTGTTAGCGGACCTGGCTCCGGCCTGTCGGGATTTGGTGTTTCTCCAGGGCCGTGAGATGGCCGTGGGAGCTGTTTCCGCATTCGTGACCCGCTCGGGTTATACGGGCGAAGATGGATTTGAAATCTCCGTTCCCGCGTCTGCAGCCGCGAACCTGGCAGAACAACTCCTGTCGCATGAATTGGCCGCCCCGATTGGCCTTGGCGCGCGGGATTCGCTGCGACTTGAGGCCGGCCTCTGCCTTTATGGACACGATATCGACACGACGACGACACCCGTGGGGGCTGGCCTGTCCTGGGCGGTGGGCAAAAGCCGGCGTGCGACCGCCGACTTCCCGGGAGCGGCCAAGATTATTGCTCAGCTCGCCGAAGGTGTGACCCGCAAACGCGTGGGCCTGTTGCCCGAGGGCCGGGCACCCGTGCGCGAAGGTGCGGTTATTCGTGACAATGCGGGGACCTCCATCGGCGCGGTCACGAGTGGGGGGTTTGCACCCGGTCTGGGGCGACCTATCGCGATGGGTTACGTCGACGCGGCGCAGGCCGAACCGGGCCAAGTTCTTGATATTGAACTGCGAAACCGGTCGATTGCCGCCGAAGTGGTGGCCTTGCCGTTCGTAAAACCAAACTACAAGCGCAAATAAAACAAGGGAGAGGCTGCCATGGCAGAGCGGAGATACACTGAAGAGCATGAATGGGTAGAGGTCGGCGGCGATTCAGGTGTTATCGGAATTTCCGATTACGCCCAGGAGCAACTGGGTGATATCGTGTTTGTGGAGCTTCCCAATGTGGGAAAAATTCTCGACCAGCGCGACGAGGCCGCCGTGGTTGAATCCGTGAAGGCGGCTGCCGAAGTTTACACCCCGGTGAGCGGTGAGGTGATCGAGGTCAATGAAGAACTCAACAACGATCCTTCGCTCGTGAACAGCGATGCGTTTGGCGAGGGTTGGTTTGCCAAGCTGCGCCTGTCGGATCCCACGGAGATCGAAAGTCTGATGGACGAAGAAACGTATAAGACGTTCCTCGCGGATCTGAGCTGATATGCGCTACCTCCCCCTGACCGACGGCGATCGGGCCAACATGCTGGCGGAGATCGGCGTGCCGTCGATCGATGATCTGTTTGTCGATGTCCCGGATGCCGCGCGGTTTGACGGGACTTTTGACCTGCCCGACCACATGGCGGAATTCGAAGTTGAGCAGCGGATGTCGGCGATGGCGTCCCGCAACGTCACAGGGGCTGATGTACCGAGCTTTCTGGGGGCAGGGGCCTATCGTCACCACGTTCCGGCATCGGTCGATCATTTGATTCAGCGGGGCGAGTTTCTGACGTCCTACACGCCCTACCAGCCCGAAATTTCACAGGGAACGTTGCAGGCTCTGTTCGAGTTTCAGACCATGGTGGCGCTGATCACGGGCATGGAGGTGGCGAATGCGTCGATGTATGACGGCGCGACCTCCTGTGCGGAAGCAGTGCTGATGGCAAAACGCGTAACCCGCCGGGATCGAGCCGTTATCTCCGGCAGCGTGCACCCTCATTACAGCGCCGTCACCGAGACGCAGGCCAAGTATGTCGACATCGATATCGATATCCATGATCCCGATCTGGACGGCACGGAAGACCTCAATGGATTGGTGGCTGATGATGCGGCCTGTGTTGTGGTCCAGAACCCGGGCGTGTTTGGCCATATTCGGGATTTGACGTCGCTGTCCGAAACCTGCCGCGAGAAAGGGGTTTTGCTGATTGTGGTGGTCACCGAGGCAATGTCTCTGGGGGCGTTACGCTCACCCGGTGAAATGGGGGCCGACGTCGTGGTCGCGGAAGGCCAAAGTTTGGGCAACCCGCAAGGCTTTGGCGGGCCTTATGTGGGGCTGTTCGCCGCGCGGGAGAAATATGTCCGACAGATGCCAGGCCGCCTGGCTGGCGAAACGGTTGATGCGGACGGGAAGCGCGGCTGGGTTCTGACCCTGTCGACCCGTGAGCAACATATCCGGCGCGAAAAGGCGACGAGCAATATTTGCACCAATTCCGGATTGTGCGCGCTGGCGTTCACGATCCACCTTTCCTTGCTGGGTGAGACCGGGTTTCAGGACCTGGCGATGCTCAACCATGCGCGGGCCTCGCAACTCGCCGATCGATTGGCAACAATTGACGGGCTCGACGTGGTGCCCGAATCCTTTTTCAACGAGTTCGCAGTGCGGCTTTCGAAACCTTCCCATGACGTTGTGGATGAGCTTGCAACGCGTGGCATTCTTGCGGGTGTCCCGGCGTCGAGAATTTTCGGTCCCGGCGGCAGTCTTGATGACGTGTTGTTGATTGCGGCGAGTGAACTCACTTCAGTCGAGGATATGGACGCCCTGGCTGCGGCTTTGACGGAGGTGTTGGCATGAGCCATTCACGCGATCTGAGCCGTGGGGCTATGCCCGCGGGGACGACACGGACAGATACAGTGCACGGCCATCAGGGCCTGCAGCTCGAAGAGCCGTTGTTGTTCGAAATTGATAACCCGGGTGCTATTGGCGTTGATCTGCCAGAGCCGGGCAGTTTTACCTCGCGGCTGGGTGGGATGGAGCGCGGCAACGATATTGGTTTGCCAAGTGTCAGCGAGCCCGAAGTAGTGCGCCATTTCACCCGCCTGTCCCAGAAAAACTATGCCATCGACATGGGCACTTACCCGCTGGGCTCATGCACCATGAAACACAATCCACGTTTGAACGAAAAGATGGTGCGTCTCCCCGGGTTTGCCAGCGCGCACCCGTTACAGCCGGAATCAACGGTTCAGGGGGCGCTGGAACTGATTGATGGCGTGGCCCACTGGTTGAAGGAGCTGACCGGGATGTCGGCCATTGCGATGTCGCCGGGCGCGGGAGCGCATGGAGAGCTGTGTGGTGTGATGGCGATCCGCGCGGCGTTGGATGATCGGGAAGGCGGGCCGACCACGCGCCGGCGCATCCTGGTGCCAGATTCGGCCCATGGAACAAATCCGGCCACAGCGGCCGTGTGCGGATTTACGGTCGATGCGATCCCGTCGGATGCGCGGGGCCGGGTTGACGTGGCGGCCTTTGCCGAGAAGCTCGACGATGATGTCGCCGGTATCATGATTACAAACCCGAATACGTGTGGGTTGTTCGAGCCGGATATGATCGAGATTGCGCGATTGATCCACGATGCAGGCGGATATTTCTATTGTGATGGTGCCAACTTCAACGCGATTGTCGGGCGGGTGCGCCCGGGTGATCTCGGAATTGATTGCATGCATATCAACCTGCACAAGACTTTCTCGACGCCCCATGGGGGAGGGGGTCCCGGTGCAGGACCGGTAGTCCTCTCGGATGCGCTGGCGCCGTTTGCACCGGTGCCCTGGGTCGTCCATGGCGCTGACGGGTTCTCGCTGGTCGAACATGTTGATGATGCGGGCGGGGCGAAGCCCTTTGGGCGTCTGAAGGGCTTCCACGGGCAGATGGGCATGTTTGTGCGTGCTTATGCCTACATGCTGAGCCACGGCCGTGACGGACTACGTCAGGTCGCTAATGACGCCGTGCTCAACGCCAATTACGTCATGCACCAGCTTTCCGATGTGATGACCCCGGCTTTCGCCGGGCCGTGTATGCACGAATGTCTGTTTGACGACAGGTTCCTCAAGGATACTGGCGTGACCACACTGGATTTTGCCAAGGCCATGCTCGATGAGGGCTACCATCCGATGACCATGTATTTCCCGCTGGTGGTCCATGGGGCGATGTTGATCGAGCCGACCGAGACCGAATCCAAGCGTAATCTGGATGATTTTATTGCTGTGATGCGGGCGCTCGTAGCGCGGGCCAGTGCGGGGGATGGTGACGCGTTTGCGGCCGCTCCGATCTCCACACCACGCCGTCGTCTCGATGAGACTGCAGCGGCCCGCCAGCCGATCCTGCGCTGGTCCCCGGAGGTTGAGACCGCGGTCGCAGCCGAGTAATTCAACGTCTGGGAAATTCTGGGTCCGGTTTGGTCCTGATCAAAAGAAAAGGCCCCGAAAACTCGGGGCCTTTTCATAAAATCAATAGCGTTGGTTGGTCAGTTGAGTTTGACCGGGACTTCCGAGATCGCGGCGTTGACCAGGTCGTCACCTTTCTGGCCTTCAACCACGTCCGCCAGTATGCGCCGGGTCGCGTCGATGGCGACGTCAGCTGTCAGTGCACGTACGTCAGAGACGGCCCGTGCTTCTGCGGCAGCAATCATGTCGAGAGCCTGCTGTTCGCGGCGCCCAAGCGTGGCTTCTGCCTTTTCCTGACTGGAACGCTGAAGTCGCTTGGCCTCTTCACGGGCCTCGGCAATGATGCCTTCGGCTTCGGCGAGTGCATCACGCTGCTTGCGCTGATATTCGGCCAAGGTGTGCTGTGCTTCTTCGCGCAGCCGCTGGGCCTCATCGAGTTCGTTCCGGATCGCGTCCGAACGACTGTCGAGCGCGGCCAGGACCATCCGTCCGACCGGGCGGAAAATAGCCAGAACAAAGATCACGAAAGCCAGGGCAACCCAGGTCTCTGCTTGCTGCAGAAACGGCTCAGCATGGTCGCCCGCCTTGTCCGTACCTGCCGCAAGGGCATGTCCGGAGGTCAGCAAAACGACCGAGATGGCTGTGAGGACGTTGCGAAACATCAGATCCGTTCCTCCAGGGCCGCACTGACCGCAGAACTGACAGCGGAGGCGCTTGGCGACGTATTCACCAGCCGTTCCACTGCCTGACGGGCGATGTCTTCGACCATGCCGGAAATGTTTCCGACCGCGTCCTGCCGCGCTGCATTGATACGCTGCTGTGCGGCATCCGCATCGGCGGCCAGCTTCTCCGATTGCGCAGTATTGCGCTTTTCGGATTCTGCCATCGCCGCTTCTGCCGCTTTGTGAAGTTCTTCCTGAGCGCTGGAACGAGCTTTGGCTAGTTCCTCTTCATACGCGGAAAGAACACCTTCTGCTTCGGCTGCGATCTCTTCGGCTCGTGCGATGTCTGTATCGATTCGCTGCTGGCGATTCTCGAGAGTGGTCGAGATTCGTGGCAGCGCGATACGCCATAGGATGAGCCCTAGCGCGACGAACGAAACGACGAGCCAGAAGACCTGCGAAGCAAAAGTCGCGGGGTCGAGTTGCGGCATTGGATTTCTCCTCTTTTGCGCCTAGAACGCGAAAAGAATGAGAAGTGCGATGACGAGCGCGAAGAGGGCGATAGCCTCGACGAGCGCGAAACCGAGCATCGTCATAGTGAAAACTTCACTGCGCGCTGCAGGGTTGCGGCCAACGGCCAAAATGAACGACGAGAAGATGCTGCCGATGCCGATACCGGATCCGATAACGCCGACGACCGCCAGGCCTGCACCGATGAGCTTTGCTGCTTCGACTTCCATGAGTAAATGCCTCCGTTTGGAATACTATTCTTAGGTTGAGTTTTGTTCGCCCCGGGCCTGCTTAGTGCAGATCCAGTGCGTCCTTGATGTACAAGCAGGTCAGGATTGCAAAAACATAGGCCTGCAAGAATGCGATGAGAATTTCCAGCCCGGTAAGCGCCGTGATCAACAACAGCGGGAGCCAGCCTGCGAGAACGCCGAGCGAGAAGACGAATCCCGCGATGACCTTCAGCATGGTATGTCCGGCGAGCATATTCGCGAACAGACGAACCGACAGACTGATCGGACGGGAGAGATAGGAAATTATCTCGATCGGGATCAGCAGCGGCCACATCCAGATGGGCGCGCCCGGCGGGATGAAGAAGGAAAAGAAGTGTAGTCCGTGGCGCGCAAATCCAAGGATGGTCACGCCAATAAAGACCGTAAACGCCATCACGAATGTCACGATGATATGGCTCGTGAAGGTGAAGCTGTACGGGATCATTCCCAGCATGTTGCCGACAAGGATGAACATGAAGAGGGTAAAGATAAATGGGAAGTAGCGTCGACCTTCCGCGCCGATTGTCTCGCGGATCAGGCCAGCCACAAACTCATAGAGCATTTCGGCCACGGACTGGAAACGGCCCGGCACGATTGCACCACGGCTCGCGGCCAGAGCGACCACACCACCACCAATGACAACCGTCAGCGCCATCATGAGCGACGAGTTGGTGAAGGAGATATCGACTCCACCCACTTCGAGCGGGACGATCGTGTGAATTTCAAACTGTTTAAGCGGGCTTGCCACGTCTTCGACCCCGGTTTTCCTGTGCGTTGCGCTTATTACGCCCCGTTTTCGCCGCTGCTTTTCCGCTTTTCTTCGCGGGCCGCTTTGGCATTTGCTTCAATGTTCTGCGCAGTTCGCATGACATTTATGATGCCCGCTGCTGATCCTAATAGAAAAAACACCAGCAACAGCCACGGTGTTGTTCCAAGCCAGCGGTCCAAAACCCACCCGATCACCACTCCGACGGCAATGCCCGCAACAAGATCGGTCGCCACTCTGATTGCCGGTCCGAAGTCCGACATGGGCGTCCGTTTTGCCTCGTCGCGTTCCCCCGCCGTCTGGCGATTTCGCGCAACCTTCAAACGCTTGTTCAGATCGTCTAACGGTTCATTACCGTTCGGTTTGCTCATATTGCGACCCTGATTCGGGCACGGCAGAAAACCGAAATGACGACTGCCCTGCGTGTGAAGGCGCGCGCAAGGTACTCAGCGCCCAAGGGCAAGTCAAGGCGACATTCCGCACATGCGAGATGGAGATAAATCGCCGGAAATCCGGCGAAAAAAGCTAGGCGATTGCGCGAATTTCCTCAGCCCCGCGCAGGTCGACGGAGACCAGCTGGCTTACACCGCGTTCGGGCATTGTTACCCCATAGAGTCGGTCCATTCGGGCCATGGTCATACGGTGATGGGTAACAATCAGGAAGCGCGTGGTGCCGATCTGCGAGATGTAGTCGAGAAGGTTACAGAACCGGTCTACATTGGCGTCATCAAGAGGGGCGTCGACCTCATCGAGCACACAGATCGGTGCCGGGTTGGTCAGAAACACCGCGAAGAGCAGGGCTGTCGCCGTGAGGGCTTGCTCACCGCCGGACAGCAGCGAGAGGATCTGCAGTTTCTTACCTGGCGGACTTGCATAGATCTCAATTCCCGCTTCGAGCGGGTCTTCGGCGTCCGTGAGTTCCAGGTGGGCTCGTCCGCCCCCGAACAGGCGCACAAACAGGTCCTGAAAGTGTCTGTCGACTTCCTTGAAAGAGGTCAGCAGGCGCTGCCGGGCCTCCCGGTTGAGGCTCGCGATGCCGCGCCGCAGTCGGTCGATCGCGGAGACCAGATCCTCGCGCTCGGAGACGATGGTCTCGATTTTTTCTTCCAGCTCCTCAGATTCCTGTTCGGCGCGCAGGTTTACCGGACCCATATTGTCGCGTTCGCGTAGCAGGCGTTCAAGTCGCTTGTCGGAAGATTCGAGGTCGGGCAGTTCCTTGCCCTCCGGTACTTCGGCCAAAGGCAGAACAGCGTCGGGTGTGCATTCGAGACGTTCTTCGATGCGCTCAACGATGGTTTGCAGAGACTGGTTTGCCTGGGCGACGAGCGATTCGGTGCGGACCTTGTCTTCGCGCAATTCCCCGAGCTTGGCTTCGGTGTCTCGCATGGCGCGTTCGGCCAGAGACAAATTTTCATCGGCGTGGGCCACGGCGTCGCCGGCGTCGTTACGTTTGGCTTCGGCGGCGTTGAGCTGGGTCATCAGACCCGAGCGTTGCGCCTCGATTTTTGCCGGTAGTTCCGAGAGCGTATCCAGCTCACCCTTGGCTTCACCCTCACGGATTTCGAGTTCGCCGATCCGTTCTCCCGCACCGGTGTGCCGGGCTTGCCAGGAAGTTTCTTCGGCCGCGAGCGCCGATATCCGGCGGTGGCGTTCCTGTGCTTCACGGACCAGGCGGTCATGCTCGCTCTGGGCGGCGGCAAGCGCGGCTCGGGCCTCGCTGAGCTGCCCGCGCATGGCTTCGGTCGTTGAGCGAATTTCGTCCAGATCGCCGATGGTGGCGCGCCGGGCACGGGCATCGGCCAGCCGGGCTTCGATCTCGGCGATTTCACCTTCAATTCGCGTGAGTGTCTCGGTCAGGTTTTCATGGCGTGCCACCCGGGCCGCAAACTCGCGGGACAGGTTGGTGTGGGCACGCCGGGACCCCGAAGCCGCATCATCGGCCGTCTCGAGCCCGGAACGCGCGGTACGGGCGTTCTCGATGGCTGTTTCGGCGGCCGTACGCGCGCTGACGAAATCAGCTTCGATGCGCTCGAACGCGCTCTGTGCGGTGGTAATTCGACCGCCCAGTTCGACCAGGCGATTGCGCTGTCGCAGCCGGGTGGATGCGGATGAGCGGGTGTCACTCAACACAACAAAACCGTCCCAGCGCCAGAGCTGGCCGTCACAATCAACAAGGCGCTGGCCGGGTTTGAGGTCACGGACCAGCCGCTGTCCCATTTCCGCGTCGCTAACCACGCCGATCTGGGCGAGGCGGCGACCCAGGGCACCGGATTTTCCAACGAACTCACTCAGCGGGCTGACGCCGGCCGGCAGGGCCGGGTCGTCGACTGCCGGGGTCGTGACGTTCCAATGGCGGGGCGCGCGGTCATCCATGGGCGCGTCGAGATCTTCTCCCAGCGCGGAACCGAGGGCAGCCTCGTAACCCTGGGTGACCTCGATCTCGTCGATCATCGGAGTCCAGTCGGCCGATTCAGCTTCCGCGTCATTGGCGAGGACGTCTTCCAGTGCACCGGCTTCGGCGCGCAGCCGGGAGAGCGCTTCGGCGGACTGGGAACGCACATCACGAACCCGGTCGCGCTGGCCTTCGGCGGCATCGCGCGCCTGATCGGCGGTTTCCAAAGCTGCACGGGCGCGTTTCAGATCATCTTCGGCGACGTTCATGTGCGATTCAGCGGCAATCAACTCGTCGGATGTCAGGCCCTGTTCCTCAATGGCTTCCCGTTCAATCCGGGCGTCATTGGTCTGGCTGTCGAGCCGGCGCCGGCGGGCGTCGAGTTCGGCAAGTTCGCGCTCGAGCGCCGCGATTTGTGCCTCACCATTTGCCAGTCGTTCGGTCAGCTGGGTCAGCTCGCTTTCAAGCGCCTGTACCCGGGCGGACCGGGTTTCGCGTGCGGCATCGGTTTCGGCGATCAGATCATCTTCGCCGGCGCAGGCGCGCTCGATTTCGGATTTCTCGGTGCCGAGGCGATCCAGGGCAGCTTTGGCTTCTCCAGCCAGGCCACGCTCACGTCCGAGATCTGCGGCGATCTGGGTCAAGCGCGTCTGCCATTGTCCCGTGGCCGATTGCGCACGACGTTCTTCGGCGTCGAGTTCTTGGCGGGCGATATTCAAGCGTTGCAATTCGGCGGCCGCATTGGCTTCGGCTTCGCGCAGCGGCACCAGTTTGGCGGCTGCGTCCTCGCGTTTACGCGTGGTTTGCGAGACCAGCCGGGATTGTTCGGCCACAACATTTTCGCTGACGCGCAAATGTTCTTCGGAGCCAGCCACAGCCTGGCGGGAGTTGGTCCAGCGATGGTGCAGGACCGCGGCCTCCGTGCGTCGAATGTCATGCGAGATGTTTTTGTAGCGACGCGCCTGACGAACCTGTTTCTTCAGGCCCTGTAGCTGGGCATCAAGAGTAACAAGCACGTCGTCGAGGCGTTCGAGATTGCTCTCGGCCGCGCGCAGGCGCAGCTCGGCTTCATGGCGTCGGGAATGCAGGCCTGTGATGCCTGCCGCTTCCTCGAGCAACAGTCGACGATCGCCGGGCTTTGCGCTGATCAAGGCACCCACACGCCCTTGGCTCACCAGCGCGGTTGATCGGGGCCCCGTGGCTTGGTCGGCGAATAATATCTGCACATCGCGGGCGCGCACATCGCCGCCGTTGACCCGGTAGGCGGAGCCCTTTTCGCGCTCGATCCGGCGCGATACTTCGACTTCGTCGGAATCGTTGTACTGGCTCGGGGCGGAGCGTTCCTGGTTGTCGAGGCTCAGCACGACTTCGGCTGCGTTTCGGGCCGGTCGGTCAGACGTGCCACCAAAGATCACATCATCCATGCCGCCGCCACGCATTTGCTTGGCAGACGTCTCACCCATGACCCAACGCAGGGCCTCGACGAGGTTGGACTTGCCGCAGCCATTAGGCCCGACAATACCGGTCAGGCCCGGTGCGATATGAAGATCGGTCCGGTCGACGAAGGACTTGAAGCCCGTCAGTCTTAGCTTGTTGAACTCCACTGGTACGTAACCCCTTGAATGCCGAACTTAATTCTTTGCGAGAAGTGGATCGAGAATTTCGGAGAATTCCTCAACCGAACGCGATCCCGGATAGATTTGACCATCGATGGTGAAGGTCGGTGTGCTTTGCACCCCAGCGGTGCTGGCCGCCTGCCGTTGTTCCAGAATGCCATTGGCGAGCGCTTCTGACTGTAGACAGGACTGAAACGCGTCATCCCCGAGTCCTGCAAGCTGGCCAATTTTCCGGAGCTCTGCGACCGGGTCTGATGCCCGAGCCCAATTGTTCTGCGTCTTGAACAGGACCTGGATAATTCCCGGATAACGCCGTGAATCGACACAGCGCGCCACCATCGCTGCGCGCAGGGCGACGCCGTCGAGCGGGAAATCGCGATAGACGAATTTGACCTTGCCGGTGTCGACATATTCGGCCTTGAGATCGTCGAAGACATCGTTGTGGAAGCCTGCGCAATGGGAGCAGGTCAGAGAGAAGTACTCAACGATGGTGATCGGCGCGTCGGCGTCCCCAACCACCCGCTCGGACAGCAGGGCGGTGGTGTCTCCGTGGCTTTGGGCGAGAGCCGGCGTCGTATTTACGACTACAACAAGCGCCAACAGGCCAGCGAGAACGGCCCCAATTCGTCTATATAGGTGCACAGCAGTCTCCAAACACAATATGTAGCCAATTATGGAACCTGCTTACCGGCGGCACAAGCGCAGAAAAATGCAATGAAACCAGAGATTTGCAGGACATCACACACAGCCTGACAGGAGAATGTGACGGAATGTAGGCCTGTGGTGGGGCGTTGCTTAGTCCGAACGGGCGCGGGAGCGCCGGGCGATTACGGATTCGCCCAGATCTTTGAGGGCCCGGCGCAACTCAGGGTCCGTGACTGAATCCAGCTGACGTTCCAGGTCCACAAGGTCTTCAGGGGCAGCGCTCGGCCGGGGCGGTGGCGTCGGCCTGAGGGGTTGGGCGATGGGGCCCTGGTGCAGGCGCAGGCGAGCGATCGCCCGAAACCCGTAGAAACTGTTGATGCGTTCAATGACCTGGGGTTCGAGGTGTTGCAGTTCGAGGGCGAGGGGGCCGGTGACCCGTACATGCAGCGTGCCGCCTTCACCTTCCGGGCCGCGTGCCAGGCGCAACGGCACGCACTGGTTTCCGAGCTCGGCGCCGACGATCGCGTTCCAGTCGGAAAACACGCTGGCTTCGAAAAATCCGCGCTTGCGCCGGATCGGAGAGGTGGCGCGGGTGCTTTCAACGCCGATGGCGCGCAGCCCGCCGGCCCGTTTGTTCGTCATGCTGACGTTTGTCCCTGATGACGCGCGGCTGTCGCGCGCTTTCGCGCATGTTAGAAGGCCTGCTGGAGAACAACAACGTTGGAAGCACTGGCACGTTGATGCCCGAACCCAAGCCCGCAACAATTCTCGAATGGTATGACCGGCATGCGCGGCGCCTGCCCTGGCGCATGCCACCAGCCCAATCCCGCAAGGGACGGCGGGCTGATCCGTATCACGTCTGGCTCAGCGAGGTGATGCTGCAGCAAACCACGGTCGTGACCGTCGGGCCGTATTTCCAAAAATTTCTGGACCGTTGGCCCCATGTGAGTGATCTGGCTGCCGCTCCGCTTGATGATGTGCTGACCGCATGGGCCGGGCTCGGCTACTACGCGCGGGCGCGCAATCTGCACAAATGTGCCCAACGGGTGGTGCACGACCATGCCGGCGTCTTTCCTGATACCGAGGACGGATTACGTGAACTGCCGGGCATTGGTCTCTACACCGCAGCGGCGATCGCGGCGATCGCGTTCAACCGTAATGCCAGCCCGATGGACGGCAATATCGAACGGGTCATGTCGCGGCTATTCGTGGTCGACACCCCGATGCCTGCGGCCAAGCCGCTGATTCGGGAACACGCGATCCGGATGACGCCAAACACGCGGCCCGGCGACTACGCCCAGGCGGTGATGGATTTGGGCGCGACGGTCTGCACCCCGCGATCGCCGAAATGCGGAATTTGCCCCTGGCAGGAGAATTGTCGGGCATTCGCGCAGGGTCTGACCGAAGTCCTGCCGCGCCGAACCCCAAAACCTGAACGCCCGGTGCGCCGCGCAACGGCGTACTGGATGGTGCGCAAGGACGGCGCGGTTTTGCTGCGCCGGCGCCCGGAATCCGGCCTGCTTGGGGGGATGATGGAAGTGCCGTCTGGCCCCTGGGAGGAGATTGGGGAATTTCGTGACACGCCGCCGGTTACCGCGGACTGGGTCGATTTACCGGGACTTGTCGAGCACGGCTTCACCCATCTGCGGCTCGAGCTGAAGCTCAAAGCCGCGCGGGTGGATGGGCGTGTGAAAGCGGATGGTGTCTGGATTGCCGTCGCAGATTTCGACAATCACGCCTTGCCCACACTAACCCGCAAGGTGGTGCGCCACGTGCTGGCGCATGTCGGCAGGGGAATTAAGCTCTAGTGCAGCTCGGCGCGGAGTTTCTGGCGCAGCACGTCGATCGGCACCAGCTTGCCCTCAATATCAACATGCCAGTAGGTCCAGCCGTTGCACGATGGGGCACCCTGAACTTCCGCGCCCATCTTGTGGATGGAGCCGCGATTTTCTGAGGTGACGATGGTGCCGTCGGCCCGCACTTTCGCGGCGTGCTGACGTTTGGGCGCATAAAGTTTCTCGCCGGGGCGTAGCAGACCGCGCTCCACGAGCCACCCAAAGGGAATACGCGGTTGTTCGCGCTTCGAGGGGGTCTCGAGCAGGTCGGTTTCCGAAATTCGTCGCGTGTTGGCGATGCGTTCTTCGGCGATTTTGATGTAGCCGGGGTCTCGTTCGATTCCGATAAAGTCGCGACCGAGCTGTTTGGCCACGGCGCCGGTGGTGCCGCTGCCAAAGAACGGATCGAGGATGACATCGCCAACCCGGGTCGAGGCGAGCACCACACGGTGGAGAAGCGCTTCGGGCTTTTGGGTCGGGTGGGCCTTCTTGCCGTCCTCGTTTTTCAGGCGCTCGCCGCCATTGCAGATCGGCAGGTACCAGTCGCTGCGCATTTGCAGATCGTCGTTCAACGCTTTCATGGCGTCGTAGTTGAACGTGTATTTGGAGGACTGGCTCTTGGAGGCCCAGATCATCGTCTCGTGGGCGTTGGTGAACCGGCGGCCTCGAAAATTCGGCATGGGGTTCGACTTGCGCCAGACCACATCGTTGAGGATCCAGAAGCCGAGCTCCTGGAGGATCGCACCGACGCGGAAAATATTGTGGTAACTGCCGATAACCCAGATTGTCCCGTTATCAGTCAGGGTACGTTGCGCCTGAGTTAGCCAGGCTCGTGTGAAATCATCATAGGCTTGCAAGTCGTCAAACTTGTCCCAATCGTCATCCACGCCGTCGACACGCGAATTGTTCGGGCGCGTCAGTTCGCCGGCAAGCTGGAGGTTGTAGGGAGGGTCGGCAAAGACAACGTCCACGCAACCATCAGGTAGCGCGGTCAGCTGCTCGATGCAGTCACCTTTCAGAATCACATTTCGCTCAGGCGCGTGAGCACCATCGCGAACTCGGCCAGGGGTTCGCATGGCGCGGACGATGGACAAACGGGGACTCCCGGTCAATCAGAAAATCGCGTGTACCCTGATTTTGTGTTTGGAGTCAGTTGGTTAACGAGATGTTGTGCCTGTTTCGAGCATTCTGCGTATAGGTGCGAAGCTGCGGCGGTGATGTTTGTTCACGCCGAGATTCTCCAGGCCTCTTCGGTGCTCGGCCGTGCCATAGCCGGCATTGCGTTCCCAGCCATAGCCCGGATGGGCGAGCGCCAGCTCGGCCATCAAACGATCACGAGTCACCTTTGCGGCGATCGAGGCGGTGGCGATGGAGAGGATCTTGCCGTCACCTCCGATAATGGCTTCGCAGGGACAGGCAAGATCAGGGGTTCGGTTGCCGTCGATCAACGCGTGTTTGGGTGCGACCGGCAGGGCCGCGACGGCGCGCGACATGGCGCGCATGGTCGCCTGCAGGATGTTGTGGGTGTCTATCTCTGCCACCTCTGCGGATTCGATGCTGAGCCACAATTGAGACTTGGCTTCTTGTTCTCTAATAAGCTCGAAACAGCGTTCGCGGGCCGCGCGGGACAATTTCTTGGAATCATTTACCCCGGCACGGTGCAGAGCTTCTGCCGCCACCGGTGTGAGCATGGCGGCAGCGACCATGACCGGCCCCGCCCAGGGTCCGCGTCCGGCCTCGTCGACGCCAGCAACCCCGTTTACATTTGCGTCATATTGCACCGGACTAGTCGCCGGGCCGGGTGTCCGCGTCTTTGCGCGAACGCTTAAACCGAGACGGGATGCCAGGTCGCAGGCTGATGGTCTTGCGGAAAGCTCTCTGAACCGTCGCCGCTTCGCGCCCGAACGCCAGGCGCAGCACGTAGCGAACCGAAGCACGCTGATAGGAGGCCGCGCGGTGCAGGCGCCGGATGGCACTCATGTAAAGCGGGGAAATGACCAGAGAGAGCGCAGTCACCGACAGGATGATGCGGAAATCCTCGGGCTGGATGATCCCGCGTTGCAGACCGATATTGCCGATTAAAAAGGAAAACTCGCCAACCTGGGCCAGGATCAGCGCCGTCAGCAGGGCCTGAGCCCAGGGCATGCGCAATGCGGCAAAGATGGAAAGGTTGATCGCGGTTTTGCCGATCGTCACGATCAGCAACATCATGATGATCAGGCCCAGATTGTCCCAAATCAGCGACAGATCTATGAGCAGGCCGATCGACAGGAAAAACACCATCATCAGCACGCTTTGGATGGGGATGACCATTTCAAGCATGCCAACGCGGAGATTGCTGTTGCCAATGGTCAGGCCTGCCAGGAACGCACCATAGGCAGGCGAGAGTCCGAGTAATGCCGAAATCGTCGCCGCACCAAAACAACACACAAGACCAAGCAGGGGGGTGAGGTCCGAGTGGCCCCGGGTCACGTTCAGGATCGGAATGTTAAGTCGTTGCCGGCGGCTAAGAAACAGGATCAACGCCAGCAACAAGCCAACCGACAAGAGGATCCGTCCGACAGCCAGGACATCGAACTCGCCGATTGCGGCGACATCGACAAGCAGGATCATCGGGACAACCGCGAGATCCTGGGCGATCAGAATTCCGACCGTGATGCGGCCGGTTCGGGTACGCAGCTCGTCGATATCTTCGAGCATTTTTACCGCGACCGCGGTACTGGACAAGGCCAGCACAAAGCCTAGCAAGAGGATGGCGGTCACCGGCCAGTTGAATTGATGGCTGATCAGCCAGACCATCAGCAAGGCGCCCAAGGTCTGCAGGATGACGGTGGTGACCGCGATTTTCCAGATGCGCCGGAACGCCCGCAGGCTCAGCTCCATGCCAATAACATAGAGCAGGAGGAGCATCCCGAGTTCGGCCAGAAGACCGATGCTGGCCTCGTTCTCGACCAGTTCGAGCCCGGATGGTCCGAGGACAAATCCGGCGAAAATGTAGCCGACAACGGCGGGCTGCCGCAGTCGCGTCAGCAGGATGCCGCACGACAGCGCGACAAGGACAACAATGGCGAGAGGAAGCAGTTCGTCGTTGGAAAGCATGATCGAGGCACGCTACCACAAAGCCTGCTGGGTTCGCCGCAAATCAACTTTCAGGGGCGGCGAAAAGATTCAATTGGCCGTCACGGATCTCTTGCAGGTTTGGCTTTTGAAACCGTGACGAGTCCAGCTGTGACCGGTCTTCGGTGTATCCCTGCTGACGGCACGTCATGCGGAACCGTTCTTCGAGCAGCTTGGCGTCATTGCCGCGACCGCGCATGCGCGCACCGAACCGGCTTTCATACAACTCACCGCCGCGCATCTCGCGCAACCGGCTGAGGATCCGCTGTTTGCGATCCGGTCGGTGGGTCGTCAACCACTCACCAAACAGATCCTTCAATTCTAGGGGCAGGCGCAACAGGATGTAGCTCGCGTGAACCGCCCCGGCCTGGCGGGCCCGGATCAGGATGGCCTCCAATTCATGGTCGGTTAGCGCGGGAATAACCGGTGCCACCATGACTGTGACCGGAATACCTGCTGCCGCCAGCATTTTGATGGTTTCTAACCGACGTTCCGGGCGCGCGGCACGGGGTTCCATCGCCGTGGCCAATTCCGCATCGAGAGTGGTGACGGATACGCCGACCGTTGCGAGCCCCTTGGCTGCCATGGGCGCAAGCAGATCGAGGTCGCGCGTGACCAAGGCGCTTTTGGTGACAATCGACACTGGATGATTATGGGCGGCCAGTACTTCGAGAATTGAACGCGTGATTTTCATCCGGCGCTCGCTTTGCTGGTAGGGGTCGGTGTTCGTCCCCATCGCGATTGGGCGCGCCTCATAGCCCGGACGGGTCAGTTCGCGCTCAAGCAGGCCCGCGGCATTGGGTTTGGCGAACAGCTTGGTTTCGAAATCCAGCCCGGGTGACAGGCCGAGCCAGGCATGGGTGGGACGGGCGAAGCAGTAAATGCAGCCATGCTCGCACCCTCGATACGGGTTGATCGACCGGTCAAAGCCGATATCCGGTGAATCGTTCCGGGCGATGATGGTTTTGCTTTGATCGAAGGTAACCGTGGTGTCCAGGCGCGGGAGGGGGTCGTCGTCCTGAGTTGTGCGCCACCCATCGTCGATTGCCGAGTTGTTCAGCCGTTCGAACCGGCCGCCAGGATTCGAGATTGCGCCACGCCCAATGCGCGGTTGATCCGGGCGGATCGGGTCTGGAATCGGGTCTTCCGGGTGATCAAAATTCGCTTGTTCATTCATGCGTTGAACATAGTTTCAAAGCAAGAACAAAACAAGAACTTTGATGTGTACTGATCTATGAACAGACGTGAGTCAGAGGATCAAAGCGCGTGGCTCAGCCAATCTTCCCGGCAGGCAGCGACCGAATCCGGCTT
>MEHZ011508804.1_pt1 | contig 96054 bp, 92 predicted proteins | sample 897221 | NCBI WGS metagenome assembly MEHZ01 (sample SAMN05514161, study PRJNA337945) | marine metagenome | isolation source: marine surface water | place: Arctic Ocean | collected 2007-12-13 | reverse complement strand
TGCGGCCAATGGTACTTAACCATCTAGCCTATTTACGATTTAGATTAATTTTTTAGCGTCCATTAATTCAACTTTCAAGATTCTACTAGTTACGATGTTTTTTAACTTAAAAACACAGTGACACATAACCGAATACATCAGTCAATCATCTACTCATCAGAATCAGGGAGGGTTATATATTTGTTAAAAAATTATATTTTTAGAGCGCCGAATTGACGAGCTAGGATCGTGATTATTTATATTTTCGTCACAGAATTATCCCCTAGAAGCTCGCTAGACTTCGATAAAACAAAATTCTTAGAAAGAGCTATTTCCGGAGCAATTTCTAATAATGGCTTTAAGACAAAAGCCCGTTCAAACATTCTAGGGTGTGGGATGCAGATATCAGAGGACGAATACCTCACCTCACCAAACAAGAGCACGTCTAAATCAATAATTCGAGGTCCATTTCGAACCGTTCTCACTCGACCAAAAATTGTCTCGATATTCAGCAAAGACCGAAGTAAGGCTTCCGGGCCTATGCTGACCGACACTTTGCATACCGCATTCACAAATTCCGGTTGGTCAACTATTCCGATAGGATCCGATTTATAAAAAGACGATGCGGTAATCAATTCGACGTGCTGCAGGCTGCTGATCTTATTCAACGCATCACGCACATTTTGCGAAGGGTCCCCTAAGTTTGAACCCAAACCAATAAATGCAATCTCGCTAAAGCCCTCATCCTTCATTCGTCTATAGCAGTGATATCAGCACTCGGCTTTTTTCTCGGTCGACGTCGCGCACGTTTTTTCGTCCCAGTTGAGCCACCCGCATTATTACGTTCTAACCATGCCTCTTGATCTTCTAGTGGAATCTCCTGAAACTGTCGCCACCACTCCACCAAATCCTCTGCGACCTCTCCAGCAAAACCTCTGAGCTCCAAAAAATCATAACCGGCACGGAACCTTGCATGCCGCAAAGTCTGAGCCGGCTTCTTACCTCGGCGAGCCAGAAGACGACCTTGGAGATACCAAATGTCTCTAACGTCAGCGATCAGTCTTTTAGGAATAAACGTTTGCCCCATACCGTCACAAACATCATCTATTGATCGTGCGAGAGTGCCCATATATTTAGCGTCTCCCTCAATATAATTCCACTTTACTTTCACATCAGACCAAAGAATCGCCGCAAACAAAAAGGCAGGAGAAATCGATTTTTCACTATTAATTCGTTCATCAGTTTTTCGGAAAACCAATTGCAAAAATTCTCCCTCTTTCGACTTTTCTGCAATCTTGCCCAGCTTTTTAAATAAAGCCGCATGAAAACCGTGAGCCACAATTTGCTCCACAGCAGAAGCCGAAGATCCACTTTTTATTATTTTTATAAACTCATCATATAGCCGAGCGGTAGGCACATCACCCAAAAGCCCAGCCAGCTTTTTGAACGGGGCCTTCGTTTTTGATTCAATGGTTAAACCAAGCTTCTCAGACAGCCTGATCGCACGCAGCATCCGCACCGGATCCTCCCGATACCGCTGCATAGGAGCCCCAATAATTCGAAGCACACTCTGCCTCGTGTCTTCATAACCCCCACAAAAATCTAAAACCTCTTCTGTACGCATGTCATAGAAAAGTGCGTTGACGGTGAAATCACGCCGGATTGCATCCTCATTGATTGAACCAAATGTATTGTCACGTAACACACGACCTTTGCGATCTTGTGTATCTGCCGTCTCATGGGGCGCTCGAAACGTGGACACTTCAACTAAGTCACCCCCACAGTACACATGCACCAATCTAAATCGACGACCAATGATTCGAGAATTCCTAAATACTCTCCTGACTTGCTCAGGCGTCGCGTCTGTCACCACATCGAAATCTTTAGGTGTGAAATCCAACAACAAGTCTCGGACAGCACCACCGACAACATAAGCCTCGTGGCCACTTTGATTCAACGTTGAGATTATCCGAGTAGCACAAGGACTAATTTTTCGAATATCGATGTCGTGTCCCTCAAAAGGAATACGAAGGGGGCGACTCGATTTCTTTGGCTGCTGCCCCATGAGCCTACCAATTAAACGCTTTATCATTGATTCATGCTTTGTATCTCGTCACGTTAACCATAATGTTTGCGCGGGATTATAGCGTACACCCTTTCAGACGCTAGGAACAAAGAGCCTCGCACCATCATGCATCACCTGATCAAATCGAGTCTGATATAAGATCTCCAAATTACTCAGGGTCAGTGTTTCACTGCACGCGCCAGCGAGATGAGATCCATCCGCAAATATCATCAGGGTATGCGTAAAAAAACGGCTCAACAGATTAATGTCGTGTATTACCATCATCGATGCTCTATTGTTCTTTCGAGTCAGGTCGCACACCCAAGATAAAAACTTCATCTGTCCCGAATAATCTAAATTTTCAAGTGGCTCATCCCAAAGAAATAATTTTGGATCTTGTGCCATTAAACTTGCTAAACGCGCGCGCTGCCGCTCACCACCAGACAAACTTCGATATTCGCGGTTACTCAAATCCTTAATTTCAAAATTTTCCAGCGCCCTTTGGGTCATTATTTGATCATCATGAGACTTAGCCCACAACCCTGCCGAATGAGAAAAACGTCCTAAACCAACATACTCCTCTACGCATCCCCAATAATGATCCTCTTCAAATTGAGGAAGTAAGCCGATCTGCCTCGCTAAGGATTTTTTCGAAAACGCAGTCGTCGTAATACCATCGGCTAGAACCTGTCCCTTCAACGGGTTTTCAATGCCTGCTAAGAGTCGCAACAAAGATGATTTACCTGTCCCGTTAGCACCCAATATTGCCCAGTTCTCACCCAAACCTAGAACCAAAGACAGCCCGCTCAAAAGCACCCTGCCACCAATAATCACTGAAAGGTCCCTAGTTTCTAACATCACTGCGTTTATTCAATAAGTAAATGAGGATCGGCACCCCTATCAATGCGGTCATAACACCCACAGGTAATTGAACCGGTGCCCAAACAGAGCGTGCTAGGGTGTCTGCAACGACCACCATGGCGCCACCCACACAAGCCGACATCGGAATTAAATATCGATGAGACCACACGCCAGTCATGCGAATCATATGCGGCACCACAAGACCAACAAAACCAATTGCCCCGCCCTCAACCACAACTGCGACGGCTGCTAATGAGGCCAAAAGATAGACAACATATTCCAGTCGTTTTACAGAGACACCGATGGCTAACGCGCGTTCAGGTCCAAGGGACATAGCGTCAAGAGCTCGTCCAAAAAAAACGCCAAAAACGATAATTAATATTGCAAGCGCACCAGCCCAAACCCGAGGTTGGGCGTAGGTCAAATCTCCCATCATCCAGAAAATCATACCTTTCATCATGTTTGGCGGAGACAGTACAAGAATCAAACTGATCAACGCGTTTAAGCCCGCCGACACCATCACTCCCGTCAGAATCAATCGATAAGGATTCCAATCAGCACCCCTGCGTGCGATTAGGGCGACCAGCACAATCACTAATCCCGCCCCGAGAAATCCAAACGGGATTGAATAAGTGGGTACCGCAAACACCAGCGCCCCAAGGACGCCCAGAGACGCGCCACTGGAAATGCCAAAAATATAAGGATCTGCGAGTGGGTTACGTAACAACGTTTGGAGCAAGCAACCAGACATCGCAAGTAGCGCACCCGACACAAAGGCCACGAGAACCCTAGGGAATCTCAGCTGCGAGATTACCGTCCAATAAACGCCCTCGCCTGAGCGAATGCTCTCAACAATCTTTGCGACTGGAATGGACACGCTACCAAAGCTGATGCACGCGATCGCAACAAAAACACTCAAGCAGGCTACTAAAAATAACGCTGACGACTGACCAATTCGCATCATTGGAATATTATTGTTTGCGATGCAACTGAAGCACCTCCCAACCCTTTAACCGAGCATGGTCTAGTAACTTTGGGTCTGGATTAACTGCAATTGGCGTTTGTACAACGTCAAGTAGTGGCAGATCGTTAATCGAATCACTGAAAAATAGGGTCTCCTCAAAGCTCGTCAAAGACAAATCTATGGCATTCAACCATTGATTCACTCGACTCACCTTACCCTCTCGAAAGGATGGTTCTCCGACAACATTACCTGTGAATTCACCCTCTATCTCTTCAGGCTCAGTAGCAATGAGATGTTCGATGCCAAACTCATCTGCTATGGGTCTCGTGATGAATGAATTGGTTGCCGTAACGATAGCGACCAAATCACCTGAAAACTGTAGCACCAAATCACGCGCCGCCTGAGTGATCATGGGGTGCACTTTCACCTTCATAAATTCTTCGTGCCACTGATTCAATTGAGCGCGCGAATATTCGCTTAGCGGTCGTAATTGAAAGTCCAAAAACTCAACGATATCTAGGGTGCCATTTTGATACTCTCGATAAAAATCTTGATTACGGCTTTCGTACTCGTCTCGATCAAGAATCTCCTTCTCGATGAGAAATTGAGCCCATTCATAATCGCTGTCGCCATCAAGCAACGTGTTATCAAGATCAAAAAGCACTAACTTCATACGCATACCTTACTTAACTGAACCATAGAAAACCATCACGCTCGATCTCCGGATTCGAAAAATGATTTCACTAAAGGAATCGTGATGCTCCTTTTGAGTTCCATAGAATATCGATCCAAACCATCAAGCAACGCTACAAGACTGGTCAAATCACGGGGATGTCGCGCTAGAACAAAGGCAATGACATCAGGAGAAATATCAAACCCACGCAGCTTCGCATACTCCACCATAGCCTCTGTTTTATGACTATCATCCAATGGGAAGACTTGATAGACCAAGCCCCAGCTAAGCCGCGTGAGCACGTCTGGCCTAAGACTTAGCCCGGATAATGGTTGCCTCCCAGTAACAACCAGACGACCACCGCAATCTCTTATCTCGTTATACATATTAAAAAAATCGATTTGTTCATTGTCATCCAGGCGGTCTACACCATCGACACAAACACAGAGTTGATCGTCAAAAGGATACGTCTCATCCAAACTCAAACTGTGAGAAGTGCGTCTACCCGACTCTTGCCAAGCAGTCCCAGCAGCTTGCAACAAATGTGTCTTCCCTGACCCCTCCAAACCCCAAAGATACAAAAACCGAACCTCTTCCCGACCAAGCAAGAACTTTCCTATGGTCGATAAAAGCTCGCGGTTTTGCCCAGCCACAAAATTGTCAAGCGAGGGAGGCGGTGCAGTTTTAAGTTGGAAAGCAAGTTGATGCATTGTTCATTTCATTAACCGCCACTAATATAGCGGTTGCATTCCCTCTGAAGTGTCTCACTTTGGCACCCAGCGTTAATTAACAGAGTAAACCAGAGTGAGTTTAGGTAGAATCCAGTATTAATACTGAGAATTCTATCAGGGTCTGAAGACTAGCCTTGGCTGATTATCACGTTAACGAACCAAAAGACCCGAAAAAAATTCTGTTGGCGGGTCAGGACTTAAGCGAGCAACCGATCGTGACAAACGAAAAACTCTCATACAAAGAAGCCGGGGTCGACATAGATGCTGGCGAGCAACTCGTCAAAAATATCAAACCGCTGGCAGCAAAAACTAAGAGAGATGGCATGCTCGGCGGAATTGGCGGGTTTGGTGCCTTATTTGAAATTCCAAAAGGCTATAAAAATCCGGTTCTTGTTACAGGTACAGACGGCGTAGGAACCAAATTAAAACTCGCTTTGGACCTTGAGCGACACGATACTATTGGGATTGATTTGGTTGCAATGAGCGTCAATGATATTTTGGTACAAGGCGCTGAACCTTTATTTTTCCTCGATTATTTTTCTTGTGGGAAACTTGACGTAGCAAGAGCAACAGCTGTTGTTTCCGGTATCGCACAAGGATGTGAGCAAGCCGGATGTGCGCTCATTGGCGGAGAGACTGCAGAGATGCCCGGAATGTACGCGGGTGACGAATACGATTTAGCGGGATTTGCAGTTGGCGCTGTAGAAAAAGAAAAAATTATCTCAGGTTCCGACATCTCAAAGGGTGATGTACTTCTGGGGCTGAGCAGCAGCGGGGCTCATTCAAATGGGTACTCCTTGATCCGTAAAATAATCTCAAAATCCGGGGCCAAACTCGATCAAGTTATTGGCGGGAAGACGCTCGGAGACCTACTGATTGAACCAACGCGCATTTATGTCCGTCCCATTCTAGAAGCAATTAAAACCGGAACAATTAAAGGTCTCGCCCACATAACGGGTGGAGGGATCACCGAAAACGTCCCAAGAATACTCCCCGAAGATCTCGTTGCTGTAATCGATGTCCATTCCTGGCCAAGAAGCGATCTATTTACGTGGCTTCAGGAAAATGGGAATGTCGACGAAGAGGAAATGCTTCGAGTGTTTAATTGTGGCATCGGCATGGTGGTGGTTTGCGCTCCTGAACATGCGGACACTCTACGCCAAATACTTGAATCAGCAGGAGAAACCGTCTTTCGCATTGGAAGCATCTCAGACAGGCAAGGAACGGAGCACCAGACACGTCTTATCAAGACCTAACCGAGCAAATGGCTCAGATCTCATGAAAAAAATAGCAATCTTGATATCTGGACGCGGCACCAACATGCAAGCCATTGTTGATGCACGGTTACCTCATGAGATTTGTGGTGTCATCAGCAACAATCCCAATGCCGCAGGCTTACACTTCGCGAAGTCACGGAACATCAACACCTGCGTTGTCAATCACCGCGACTACCCTGATCGGGAGTCCTTCGATGAAGCCCTGGGGAACGCCATAGCTGCACTCCAACCAGACCTTGTTGTACTGGCTGGATTTATGAGAATTTTAACAGTCGGCCTGACAACCCGTTTTGCTGGAAAAATGATCAATATCCACCCCTCTTTGCTGCCTGCATTTCGTGGGCTGGACACTCACGAAAGAGCAATTGGGGGAGGCGTTAAACTGCACGGCTGTACCGTTCACTTCGTAACCCCTAACCTTGATGAAGGGCCTATTATTGCGCAAGCTGCGCTTTGCGTGAGACCAAACGACACCCCTCAAACGCTCGCCGAGCGCGTGCTCGTACTCGAACATGAGATTCTGCCTAAAACGGTCGCATGGGTTCTAGATGGACACTGTACAATGGAGGCTAACCACGTCACATTAGACCCATCGATTATTGATGACAGTTTTAGCTTTCAAAGGTAATTTGCGTTGAACCTCAAGACAGGGTCTAACTTCTTCTCTTTTTGTTGTGTATTGGTGAGCCTTTCGTTCATCAATATAGCTCAAGCGGTACCCCCCCCAACAGTAACGATTGTGTTTGAGGTCAAGATGGGCGAACTAAAGATTGGGCGCGGCATCGATACCCTCAAACACGATTTGAGCTCCTACACACTGAGTAGTCAAATTATTCCCAAAGGACTGGCATCGTTATTTCTTGACGAAATCGAGCGCACAAGTAGCGGGCGGATTGCTGAGTCTGGACTCATCCCTAAATATTTCAGCGAAGAGGGTAATAAAAAAAAGGGGCGCAGTGAAGCTAACTTTAATTGGGAGAAGCAGGAATTAACGCTAGTAACGAGGGATGGCCAACAAACGTTACCGCTGATTGCTGATAGTGCTGATCAAGCCACACTCCCTTACCTCTTTGCCTTTAAAGAGGAGTTACCAATGAAATCATCGATTTACATTACCGATGGCAGGCGGCTCAAGCTTTATCAATACGAACGCAAAGACGATGACGTTATCAACACCGCAATTGGTGCGCTAGAAGTAGCACACTTCAAAAAAGTCGTCGACAACGACACTGATCGTCAGTTCGAATTTTGGTTGTCACATCAACACAATTCATTACCCGTCAAAATCCGATTTATTGACAAGAAAGGGAATGTCATCGAGTCTACCGTCCAGACTCTGACCACACATTAATGGAAGCACTCAACCCAAAGCTCTTCGATGCTGCCGTTACGGTGACCACCGAAATATTGAAATTCACGTCACCATCAGACTCAATACTGTCCAACTATTTCAAAACTAATCGCGAATTAGGCAGTCGTGAGCGCCCGGTCATTGCTGATCTAGCCTATGCCGTGATCAGAAACAAAACCTACTTGGAAAAGACTTCGGGCTCAGAAGATGCGCTGATGCTTTGTCTCGCCGCTTTAAATAAAATATTTGGGTTATCCCTCAAATCCCTCAAAAGCAAAGTTGCGGCCAGGTGGCACAAAGACATACAAAGGCTCGGTGACGAACGCTCAGGCGAGCTCAGTACTCAAGAGCGTTACTCTCTACCGGATTGGTTGTGGCGAAGAATCGAAACACAATATGGTCCCGATGAAGGCTCAAGCCTTGCGCAATCCTTACTTCGAAAAGCCCCGTTTGATCTGCGCGTGAATTTAGTTCGATCCTCTCGTGACAAAGTGTTGGCAGCATTAGCAGCAGACGGCATCGAAGCGACACCCACATCACTCTCGCCCCATGGTATACGCCTCAAAGAGAATTTCGGGCTGCAAAAATACAGATTATTTCTTGAGGGGCATATTGAAGTTCAAGATGAAGGAAGCCAAATACTCGCACAACTTGTAGGTGCGAAAAGAGGGCAAATGGTCGTGGATTTCTGCGCTGGAGCCGGTGGCAAAACGCTGGCGCTCGGTGCGATGATGAGCAACTCAGGTCGTCTCTATGCCTTTGATGTGTCTGCCAAACGATTAGACCGCTTGAAACCTCGGTTGAAAAGATCCGGGTTATCCAATGTCCATCCGCAGTTAATTGGCAGCGAAACCGACCCCAGAATCCACAGGCTTAACGGCAAAATTGATCGCGTCTTGATTGATGCCCCCTGCAGCGGATTAGGCACGCTGCGCCGTAATCCTGACATGAAATGGCGACAAGAAGAAAAAGATATTGCCTCGATGAGCGACAAGCAATTCAGAATTCTCAGTTCCGCCAGTAAATTAGTGAAGCCGGGAGGATTAATCGTGTACGGGACTTGCAGCTTACTGCGCGATGAGAATGAATCAGTAATAGAACGCTTTATGGAGGACCACCCGGGTAAATTTGAGCTCGTTAATGCAGCCGAAACACTGGCTATTGATGGAATCGATCCGGAATCGGGCCCCTATTTAAGACTGTTACCCAATATACATGGGTGTGATGGTTTTTTTGCCGCAGTATTAAAAGCTCTTTAGCCACGCTAAAAAAACCATGATTAGAGAAACAATTCAGCGATTTTGAAGTCGTAACGGATTAAATTTTAATATTACAGTTACTCAGGTGGTTTAAAATGCCTGATAACGCATTACAAATTGAGGATATTGAATGGACTCAGCAACTATTGCCCTAGCGTCGAGCTTGACCAACGGACTGATTGACTTACCTTGGTGGGGCTATATTCTCACCGCGCTGGGTCTCACACACGTCACCATTGCAGCAGTAACAATTTACCTTCATCGACACTCTGCGCACCGGGCACTAGAACTTCATCCCGTCGTCGCTCATTTTTTCCGCTTCTGGCTCTGGCTCACAACGGGCATGATCACACAACAATGGACTGCGATTCATCGAAAACATCACGCGAGATGTGAAACAGAAGAGGATCCTCATAGTCCACAAGCAATGGGGCTAAAGAAAGTCTTTACTGAAGGCGCCGAATTATACAAAAAAGAGGCCAAAAATCAGGAGACCGTCGATAAATTCGGCCATGGCACCCCCGACGATTGGATAGAAAGACGCCTCTACGCAAAACATGAAACCATCGGTATTATTGTGATGCTTGTTATCGACCTAGCGCTCTTTGGCGCTATCGGCCTTACGATTTGGGCAGTTCAGATGATTTGGATTCCTCTTTTCGCTGCAGGAGTAATCAATGGCGTTGGGCACGTCTTTGGTTACCGCAACTTCAACGTTAACGACGCGAGCGCGAATATTGTTCCTTGGGGCATATTGATTGGCGGTGAAGAATTACACAACAACCATCATGCCTACGCGTCATCAGCGAAGCTGTCATCGCGATGGTATGAGTTTGATATAGGCTGGCTCTATATCCGCTTATTGGAGATAGTCGGACTTGCCACTGTAAAACGTATGGCTGCAAAGGTTCAACTATCAGAGTCTCCACAAAGCATTGATGACCAAAAGCTTCAGGCCATCATCACGCACCGTTGGGATGTGTTGGCTCAATACTCCAACTCCCTTAAGTCAACGTGTGTGGCGGAGATAAAACACATTGCTGAAAAACACCGATTTAAAAGACCCGACATTGCAAGATGGTTATCTTTTGATCAAAAATTCGTTAGCCCTACTGACTTAGAACGAATTAAGCAATTTGCAGAGAAGAGCGCGACATTAAGAACCATCGTTAGAATGCGAGGCGAGTTGTCGGGGCTGTGGCTTAAGTCGACAGCGTCTAAAGAGCAACTGGTAGAGCAACTCGAAGACTGGTGTAAACGCGCTGAAGCATCCGGCATTACGGCGTTAAAAGACTTCTCCTATCTCTTACGCCGTTACGCTTAAATCATATAACAATAAACACACCCAACAAAAAAGCCCGCATTTAGCGGGCTTTTTTGTTTTATAAAAACTATAAATTAATCTATTTGAGCTTGGTCTCTTTATAGATCACATGCTTACGAACCACAGGATCAAATTTCTTGATCTCCATTTTCTCCGGCATGTTACGTTTGTTTTTTGTAGTAGTGTAAAAGTGTCCGGTACCTGCCGAAGACTCCAATTTAATCTTTTCTCTCATGCTGATTCCCCAGTAAGTCCTTAAACTGCTTTGCGTGCACGCATCTCAGTCAACACAACGTCAATGCCCTTTTTATCGATTAACCGCATACCCGCCTGCGTCAGACGAAGTCTCACCCATCGATTCTCGCTTTCCACCCAAATTCGCTTTGAGTGAAGATTTGGCAAAAATCGTCTCTTATTCCTATTGTTTGCATGAGAGACGTTATTTCCGCTCATAGGCTTTTTACCGGTAACTTGACATACTCTAGACATAATATAAGGCCCTGCTTAACTGTTGCTATTCGTAAAACCAAGCTTTATAACATAGAAACAGCATTTTTGGCAATGCGCTGGCCAAATATTGGCTTGTTAATGCGTCGAGATTTCACAAAAATAGTATTACTCTTGTTCAAAAGCTGGACCCCGTGTAAATTAGGAGATTGGAAAGACGTTTTTCCAAAGCTCCCCACAAAAAACAGTAAATAACGGGGGGATTTAAAAAAATGGGGCGATGGTCTTGTGAATACTCCGGCTGAGGTAGTACTGCCTCAATTGATTGCTGGGGTGCTTACCCGACTTAAGTCTTTTTAGAACGTGGAAGTAAAGAGGAGTATTAAATATGAAGAAAGCAATTACTTTAGTAATGGGCATTGCGGCTCTTGCAGTTGCTGCAAGCGCTTCAGCCGCAGGTGCTAACAAAGCGTATTGGGCAACCAGTGGCTTGTTTGGACCTTTCGCAATCAACGGTCTGATCCCAACAATCCCTGCAGATGAAGTTCGGGACATAACCGTTCCAGTCAGCATGTGGATCATTGAGCATGACAAAGGTTTGGTTGTGTTTGATACAGGCAACAACGTAGAAGTTGTTAACAACTGTAAAGGTTATTGGGCTGCGGGTCTTTGTGACTTCTTAAAGCCAGACCAAACTGCTGAAACCACAATCGACGGCTGGCTCAAGAAGCTAGGCTACACAACCGAAGACGTTAAGGTTGTTGTAAGCTCACATGCTCACTTGGATCACGCTGGAAACTTAAAGATGTTCCCAAATGCAATCCACGCTTTCCAAAAAGCTGAGTTGTATCAAGGTTGGTGGCCAGAGAAGTTCCAAGGTCGTGACGGAACAGGTCCATTTGTTATAGCTGACTTGGAAGGCACTCGGGAATACAACTTCCTAGAGCTTGATGGCGACTATGACCTCTTTGGTGACGGAAGCATGATGATCCTAAGCACACCAGGTCACACAATTGGTCACCAGTCCATGCAAGTAACATTGAAGTCTGGCAAGCGAATGATACTTGCTCAAGATGCAATTTGGATGCAAGAAAATCTTGACGGGCATGCTGCTGGCTTAAACTTCAGTGTTCAGGCTTACACCAATTCCGTGGCTCGCTTGAAGCACATGCGTGATCTACAAGGTATCCCATTAATGATGGGCCACGATCAGGATCAGTGGGCATCTGGTGGTGATCGTTGGTACAAGTAATAAAACATTGCGTTTAAAGTACAATGTTTATTTAACCCCCCCTTCAAAGGGGGGTTTTTTTTAACCCTCATTCGGAATCACCGCAAATACTGTGCTCAATCAACCCACTCTGATCTCCGTAGAATCCGTCACAAAAAAATATGGCAGCAAAGAAATCATTCACGACATTTCCTTTGATGTGAAAAAAGGAGAAATCGTTGGCTTTCTGGGGCCTAATGGGGCCGGGAAAACCACCACGATGCGAATGATCGCTGGATTCACAGCGGCCACAACAGGCAAGGTAACTGTCGCTGGGCATGACATGGCCAACGATAATTATGAAGGTGCGAAGAAAATAGGATACCTACCGGAGCATCCACCGCTCTACGACGTATTCACAGTAGAAAGATATTTGCGATTTGTAGCAAAAGTGAAACGAGTTAATAACTCAAGGCTCAACTCAGAGCTTGACCGTGTCATGACAGCATGTCGACTTGAGACAGTAACGAACAAAGAGATTTACAAATTATCAAAAGGCTATCGTCAACGGGTAGGACTAGCCCAGGCCCTCTTAGGGGATCCCGATGTTCTGCTGCTCGACGAGCCAACAGCAGGTTTAGATCCCGGACAAATTCAAGAAACACGAGAAGTGATCAGGTCATTCGGGCGAGATCACGCGGTCTTATTAAGTACGCACATACTGCCAGAGGTGACCCTCATTTGCCAACGGATCGCGATCATTAACAATGGTAGCATCCTCGCTGTAGATTCACCAGAAGCGCTACAATCCGCCTCGGATCACACCAATAACGTATCAATCGAGCTCAGCGGAGATGCTCAACAAATTGAGCAAGCCATGAGGATGATTAACGGAGTAAAAGACGTTAAGTTCACCGCCATAACCGGTAAAGAAGCGTATTTCCAAGTAGATTGTCATGTCGAATCGCGTGACGGCATCGAATCCGACCTCGCAAAAATAGTGACCGATCACGGCGCCTTGCATGGCCTCACAAGACAAAAACCTACGCTTGAAAATGTATTCTTAAAATATATCAATGACAGCGTGCAGCAGAAAGAGAGCCTCTCATGAACGGCGTAACCGCAGTTTTAAACAAAGAGATAACCAATTATTTTAGGTCGCCTATTGCCTATTTCATAGTTGCAGTTTTCTTACTAGGGACCGGCTACTTTTTCATTGATAACGTATTTCTAAGGGGCTCCGCCTCCATGGATACGACGCTGCAGAACATGGGCATTTTGCTCATCGTAGTCGTACCAGCCATATCAATGCGATTGTTTTCTGCAGAGTACAACGGCAGAACCATAGAACTTCTAATGACGCTCCCACTTCAAAAATGGGAAATAGTTCTGGGCAAATACTTGGGCGCAGTCACTATTTTTCTGATTATGACCCTAACAACCTGCATCAATCTCATCCCACTGGTGCTGTATGGCAATCCAGACATTCTGAACATCATCTCGGGTTACATCGGTTTCATTTTGCTAGGTATGACCTGCATCGCAATTGGACAATTGTTCTCTTCACTGACTGAGAATCAAATTGTGGCCGCACTCATGACATGGCCTGTTCTACTCGCCTTTTGGTTTGTCGGGAAATTTAAATCATTCCAACAAACAGCTTGGCTCAGAAGTCTATCTGACTATCTTTCATTCAGCGGACATTATGGTGATTTTCTCCGAGGACTGATTCGCTCTGAGGGAGTGATTTTCTTCTTGGCAGTAAGCTCAATCGCCTTGATACTCAACACAGCCTACATACGGGGAAGACGATAATTATGGATCAATCATTTCGCAATTTATTGATTCTCATCTCTGGGGTCTCGCTACTGGTTTTAAGTGTCGTCACGGATGCCATTTTGGTAGACACGGCAATAATTGGCCAAGTACTGCTTATTTGTGGCCTATTGAGCACGCTCTCAGGAACATACTTGTTACGGGCTGAGTTAAACGCATTCTTTAAACGACAACGTGCTGAGGCCTTTGCTTGGTCAATAGGCATGATAGGCATCGTCGTTGCGGTGTGTTATCTCTCGATACAGCATCCGTTGAGGATCGATATGACCGAGGGGAATTTGTACTCACTGTCATCTGAAACCGTTGATATGTTAGAGAGCTTAGAAGACCCAGTTCACATTACCTTCTTTCACGACCCCATGATGCGAGATACGGTAGATTTCTATCATCTGATCGCATCGAAATCAGACAAAGTTACAGTTGAGTTTTTCGACCCCATGCTTAATCCGTCCGCTGCCCGACTCAAAGGGGTCGAGTTTGCGGGAACCACGCTCATGGAGAGCGAAGGTCGGAGCCTGCAGGTCAACACACCGCATGAAAGTGACATCGCGAATGGCATTTTAAAAGTAGCTCAAGGCATCCAACAAACCGTCTGTTTTCTGGAAGGACATGGGGAACCTGATCCCTTCAGTTTAGAGCAACATGATCATACCGAAGGGGATAGTGGCCATGAACATGGCTTGGGGTCGGAGTATGTACTCCATGAACGACACGGTATGGCTAAGCTACGCAACAGTCTTGAGTCTATGAATTATGTGGTCACCAACATCAACCTAGCCAAAGGTGGTGTCGTCGAAACAGATTGCGCAGTGTTTGTCGTCGCTGGACCTCAAACACCACTCATGCAATCAGAGATTGACTGGATTAGTCAATACATAGAAAGCGGGCACAACATGTTGTTTATGCTCGACCCCAATGTGAAGACGGGACTCGAACCAATCATTGAAAAATTAGGCGTTGTACTGGAGGACAATCTCGTTCTGGATCCAGAGAGCCATTTCTGGGCGGATGTTTCATCACCCGCCGTAACAAAATACAATCGTCATTCAATTACTGATGGTCTGACGCTGACTTTTTTCCCTGGCGTTCGCTCACTATCCCCAACTGATGTGCGGGTTTCTAACACCAACGTTCGGCCGCTCATTAATACATCACTTAAAAGCTATGGGGAAACAGATATCGCCCAACTTGGATTCAATGATGGCGTCGATGATAAAGGGCCACTAACACTAATGGTCATCGTACAACGTAATCCCGGCTATGGGAAAAGTGCAGCAGCAATAGCGGCTGAATTGCGTGGGGAGACAATAGATGAACCGCCAGCACCAGAGGTCACCGGGCCCCCTTCCAGAATTGCGATTTTTGGCGACTCGGACTTCGCGACCAACTCTTTTTTCCACATCATGGGTAATGGGAAACTACTGCTGAGCACCATCAACTTTTTAACCAAACAAGAAAACCTCATAGGCCTAGAGCCAAAATCGTTGGATATCCCGAGGGTCAATTTGACCAACACACAAATGAAAGGAACCTTCTTCCTTTCAATCATACTCATTCCCGCGTTGATGGCGATCATTGGCATAGCCGTGTGGTGGAGGCGGCGCTAATGAACTCGAATAAGAGTCTGAAGTTTGTTTGGATCATACTGATTGCACTAGTTGCATTCATTACCGTGATTAACTCAAACAGTGACGACCACGACGGCCATTCTGAGCACGACGACCACGAGAATGTATTCAAGAGTGGCTCGCTACTCCCCGTTAAGTTGTCAGACATTTTTGCTGTCGAACTCGTCCATCAAGGTGATTTATTTCTTCTAGAGAAAGATGAATCAGGCCATTGGTTTTATCATACTCACGGGGCAACAAACGGAATTTTAAAATCACATGAACATGTTGCAACACCCACTGAGAACGAAGCCATTTCTATTTCGTTACTGGGACTTGAAAATGCACGTGTTGAAAGGCGACTTGAAACAACAGAAAAAGACGAGTATGGCGTTACAAAACCTGCTCTTATTTCCCTAGTGTATGGACAAGATAAATCTCGACCGATCAGTCAATTTGCATTTGGCGATCTCGCGACAGATCATCTCAGTCGATACGTACATCTCGTCGGATCAGACCAAGTTGCAACCATTGCAGACTACCAATACACCAATCTCATTGAACTGATAGAGAAAATAAAAAATATCAATCTAGAAGCGAGTCAAGCAATATCACAGTCGGAACAAGCCCAGTAACCGTTAGTGATGATTGGTGTAAACTATCTGAGTAACATGGTTTTATATTAGTCACTTTCCTAAAGATAAAACGCAATGAACGAGCTCAACGGCAAGCGTATTCTTCTGGGTGTAACAGGAGGGATCGCAGCGTATAAAGCTGCTGAATTGGTCCGTTTACTGAAAAAAAACGGTGCTGATGTTCGCGTAGTAATGACGGACTCAGGAGCCCAATTCGTATCTCCGGTAACCCTCCAAGCGTTAAGTGGCAACCCTGTACACACATCAATGTGGGATCAATCCATAGCAAATGGCATGCCCCATATTGAACTATCGAGGGATTGCGATCTTATTCTAGTTGCGCCAGCTACAGCGGACTTTATAGCGAAGCTAGCCGCGGGTCGCGCGGATGACTTACTCAGCACTCTGTGCCTTGCCAGAGACTGCGCTCTCATGATCGCTCCCGCAATGAACAGGCAAATGTGGGAGAACCCCTCTACACAAAGGAACATTAAGACCTTACTGGCTGATGGCGTTCACTTGGTTGGCCCAGAAAGCGGCGAGCAAGCGTGTGGTGAGGTGGGAGTTGGCCGTATGAGCGAACCGTCGCTGATCGCGAATGAGATCGTGTCGTGGCTACAGCCGAAATTGCTGCAAAATAAAAATGTCATTGTCACAGCCGGACCGACCTATGAGGCAATTGACGCAGTGCGTGGGATCACCAATGCCAGCTCAGGGAAAATGGGATACGCGGTAGCGCAAGCGGCTATAGATGCGGGAGCTAACGTAACGCTGATTTCCGGAAAAACCAATCTTAATCCGCCTGCGAGAGCACGATTCATTTCAATAATCTCGGCCCAAGATATGTTTGATGCCGTGATCAATGAGGTTGATCACTCAGATATTTTTATCTCAGTCGCCGCAGTGGCAGATTTTAAGGTTAGAAACCCCAGTGAGCACAAAATAAAGAAATCTCAACAAAAGCTCAGTATTGAATTTGACGAAACACCAGATATTTTAAAATCAGTTGCCAGCAGAAAAAACCGTCCCTTCTGTGTTGGTTTTGCGGCAGAGAGTCAAAATGTCGAAGAGTATGCTCGGAAGAAAAGAATCGAAAAAGGCATACCTTTGATTGCGGCCAATTTGGTCACCGAAGCACTTAACAGTGACGACAATTCACTGGTGCTTATTGACGAACACGGAACAAAGACGTTAGCCTCCAGCTCAAAACTGGAACAAGCGAGACAGCTTATGATGCATATAAGCGGCCTCATCAATAAACAGTAATCTTAAACTCACTAAGACAATGAAACGCTTAGACGTCAAAATTCTCGACTCAAGAATTAAAGATCAATTACCAAACTACTCCACACCAGGTTCTGCTGGACTTGACTTGCGTGCCTGCATCGAAGCTGCTGAGACCATCGAGCCCGGTCAAACCATACTGGTTCCCACGGGCTTTGCCATCAACATTCAAGACCCTAAATATGCCGCGGTCATTCTTCCGCGCTCAGGGCTCGGTCACAAGCACGGGATTGTTTTAGGCAATCTCGTAGGCCTTATAGACTCGGACTATCAAGGCCAGATTATGGTGTCCGTTTGGAATCGAAGCGCAGAAGCTTTCGAATTAGCGCCTATGGAGCGTATTGCGCAATTGGTGATCATACCCGTGGCACAAGTTGCTTTTAATTTAGTGGATGATTTTGATGATAGTTCTCGTGGTTCTGGAGGCTTTGGTAGTACAGGACGCCAATAAAAAAACCGGCTCATCGCCGGTTTTTTTTCAATCAAACTTAGCACTATTTATTCTGGGAAAACCATTATTTCTTCCTTAATGTAAGGATCTTTAATTTCTCCCGAAGCAATACGACGAACCTCTTCGGAACGTAGATACGCTACGACCGATAAAATGTCCATACCAGAGATCGTTGTGCCAAATGCGCCCATTGCCCCACCCACACTTTTATTAGTGATGCCGATAGAGATGGTCGTCAATATAGCCATATTGCTATTAGCAGAGTAGGCAAATTTCCCACAAGTCAAACAAGGTCCTTTTCCGCCTTTACCTTGTCCTCCATGACAAAAGGAACAACGGCGGTCATACCACTCTCGGCCATTTTGCACCAAGCAGTCTTTTTCCACTTCCAAGGCTAAATCAGCGTCGCTGCTTTTATGCATTGTTCCCGAATAAGGTTGATCGATACACGCTTGCGTCAGCGTTTGCTCGACCATATAGGATTCCTCAGCATAAACATTGTCTATGCTTATGTTTGTCAAAAACACCATCGCAACAACACCACACAATATAGCGCTGAAGCGACGGAAGAGTGATGAAAAAGAAATCCCTAACATTACCAATTCCTCCCTACTTAAATTATTTTTTCGTACGCTCTTACTCTTCTAGTGGGGGAAAGTAAGGAACATCGTATTTTTTTACTAGCCTAGCTATTGTACCGTTTTCAATTAAGGTCTCAATACCTTGGTTGATAAAATCTCTTAGTGTTTTATCTTGCTTACGGAGCACAAATTTGAGATTCCACAATTGCTGACCAAGACCCTCTGGAACGTAATCTTCACCAATGGCAGCATACAACTGGTCGGCACTATAGTTATCGGAAAGAACGAACGTCGCTTCGGGGTGATTACGTTTTGCCTGTGATGGCGCATGCGAAAACACAATTGCCGCATCAGTCTCACCATTAACCATATCCCTCATCACTCGTGCATTGTCAGCTTGCAGTGCGCGCTTAATGCCATGCGTGAACAACCAGTCATCCATCGGGGTAGACATTTGTACTCCGATCGGCATCCCAGCGTCGATGATCTCTTTAATTGATAACCCTGCCGCCTTATTCTGCGTCACCAATACATAACCTACTGCCATATATGCTTTTGTGAAGGCCAGCTGTCCCATGAGTACGTCGTCGTCATCGTTATCTCCCACACCAGCAAAAATTTGGCATCGGCCCTTGATGATCGAATTACGCAATGCTCGGGACATACCACCTCTTGTACCGGTGTCTGCCCAGTACATTTCGAGATCAAACCCACCAAGCTCTGCTAACGCACCCATAACTTCCACATCGAATCCTGGAGGCGTCACATTCTTTACTGAATAAGGATAAGAATAGGGATCCGCGCACGCGGTCAATATTCCCCGCTCTTGAATTTTTTCAAAAGTATTTTGTGCCTCGTTAGCCGAACCTTGCAGCGGCAACCAAGCGAACATAATACCCAACAGAACTTGCAACAATTTATTTTTTAACAAAGCCATCTCCCGGAAACTGTAATCGATTTAATTCGATCTCGTTACGTCTCCTTAGTTCACACAGTTCACTTAATTCACATGACGGAATCATCCGCCCCGTTTTGTGGTTAAAACCTATTAACCACTACATTTTTGCATCTGTTACATAAAAATAAGGGAGGGCTAAAAAGCCCTCCCTCATCCTAGCTCTTACAACTACTTCTCAGTAGCAGTGTCTACGAAGTCAATATTAATTAACTGAGAAGACCATCAAGCCACCACCTTTGGTGTGTGTCTTGAGGAAGTTTGCGTAGTACAGAGGCCAGATACCACCACCACCAGCACCGTATACGATAGCAACATACTGCTTGCCTTCAGAGGTGTAAGTGGTTGGGTTACCGTGGATACCGGTACCAACGTTGAATGCCCAGAGGTGTTCACCAGTCTCGTCATTAACAGCGTTGAATCGTCCATCTGGATCGCCATAGAATGCTAGTCCACCAGCTGTGCTCAAAAGACCACTTGTTGCAGGCCAGCTCTGTGACTTGGTCCATGCAATCTTACCGGTAGCAACATCAAACGCTTTGATCAAGCCTGCGCCAGCGTTGAACGTAATAACTTTAGCACCTAAGTACCACTCGCCACGCTTCCACTCCATTTTCTTAGCCTGGAGATCCATGGTGAAGTTGTAAATTGGAACATAAGCCATTTTGGTTCGAAGGCTAACTGAGAGTGGGTGCCACTCTTTACCACCGTCAAGTGATGGTGAAATGTTTTGGGTCACGCGATCATATACAACGTCCATTTCTGGATAGTTGAATACAGGTCGGCAGTTACCGTTAGCAGGGCTAATTGGCTCTTTAATCCAGTTAACGTCTTGCATTGGGGTAGCCCAAAGACACTTCATTTCATTACCTGAAGCAGTCTTCACAGTGGTTCGACGATCGATACCATAAAGGTGACCGTTTCTGTCTCCGTGAACGAATAGCTTCTTACCACCGAGGTCAATCTGAACATTCTCGTTCACGCCATCATAATCGTATGGATCGTTTGGAGTGTACTGGAAGTATCTATCGATTTTTCCAGAGTCAGCATCAACTACAAGTGTAGAGTTTGAGAAGAGATTATCTCCTGGACGTACGTGACGGTCAAAGTCAGGACCTGGGTTACCAGTTGGCCAGAAAAGCTGGTTGGTTTCTTTATCATAAGAACCAGTAATCCATGTTGATCCACCGCCGTATTTCCAAGAATCACCACCCCATGTATCGTTACCAGGCTCACCTGGTCCAGGTATGGTGTAGGTCTTCCAAGCTGGAGCGCCGGTATCTGCATCAATTGCAGCTATCCAGCCACGAACACCGTACTCAGCACCAGCCGTACCGAAAACAATTTTGTTGTTAACGGCCAATGGCATGATGGTGAATGTTTCAGCGTAGGTGTAATCCCCAATTTTCTTGTCCCAAACAACTTCACCTGTTTGGTTATCAAGAGCAACAACGTGTGCATCTAGAGTTGCGAGGTAAACCTTGTTTTTATATACAGCAACACCACGGTTCACTACGTCACAACACAATTTTGGGAACACGTCGCCTGGAAGCTCACGCTCATATTTCCAGAGAATGTCACCAGTGGTACCGTTAACAGCCATCACGCGGTTGAATGAAGTCGTGACATACAGGGTGCCATTTACTGCTACAGCCTGACTGTCTTGACCTTCAAGAATACCGAATGACAAGTTCCAAGTCGGTGTTAGCGACTTAACGTTATCCCGGTTAACTTGAGAAAGTTGGCTGTAACGGGTCATTTGATAATCTTTCCCGTAATGCAACCAGTTTTGTGAATCTACGTCAGCGTTCGTCAACATGTCCTGAGTTACATAGTTTGGATAGAGAGTAGACTCTAGTCTATCCACACCAATAGCAGAAGCCATGCTGGAAGCACCTAACAGAGCTAGTGCGGCTGTTGAAACCGCTACGCGCTTAAAGTTATGCATGTAATACACCTCCCAATTGAGACAACTCTTCCTTGACGCGATCTTGGATTATCCAAATGTGCGCCGCAGTCGAGTCTAAATTTTAGTTTGGTTTTAGTTAACTATTTACAAACCACTTAAAGACTAACCACCGACCTAGTAGGAACACTAAATCCGCAGTTAAAACTTCTCGCCCTCTAAAAATAGGTGAACCGGCAGCCTATGTCAACATGATTTGGCCGTATTATGGAACTAATTGCAGGGTGCAAATGAGCATTAAAATCTTGGTGGTGCTACGCAACAAATAGTAATTCGACAGGCTCGCAGAATTGAGAAAGTCAAGCCTTAATCAAACCATGCGCTGCATTCAGCGTCAATCGTTGTTAAACCCTTGAAAATATAGTGTTGGAATTTATTAATCACATAGGAATTCATTAAAAATGACTCAACTCTCTTCATCGAATTGGAAGGTTTTCTGTTTTTTGATATTATTTATTGCATCGCACAACAGTAATTGCGCTGCTGATCCCCTGATTACATTTCCCATTACCATAAACGATATCAAAATTAGAGTTGAAATTGCAAAGACGCCTGAAGCGCGCGCCCAGGGCCTCATGGAGCGGCAATTTCTAGCACATGATCGTGGAATGGTTTTCATTTTTCCAAAGGAAAAAACAATTTCAATGTGGATGAAAAATACCCCCATTGACTTGACCGTTGTTTTCGCGAATGAAGAGGGCCGAGTCATCAACATTGAACACATGACACGAAACACCCTTAAATCTTATTCCTCTTCAGCTCCAGCAAAGTTTGCTCTAGAAGTTAGCAAACACTCGCCTCTGACTGATTCTATCAAGACTGGGGATCTCATTCTCGGACTCGAGGGCATACCTACGGCGACTCATTGAGTCGCCGTAGGGAATCTATCTGTTGCACAATATGCGTATATCAATCAATTCGAGTTTTGACGTAAGTCCTCAAATAGTCGATCCGCGATCAAACGATTCCCCACATGATTCAGATGGCAAAAATCCAAAAATATCTCGCCATATGTGTGACGCTGATCTAATGCATCAGTAATATCACGGAAAGGAATACCATCAGCCGCTAATGCAACACTTACATTGCGAAGCTTTGGATACCCTTCTTTAAATGCAATATCCACACCAGGTGGCGTTTCCAAATAATGCGTCAACAATCCCACCTCATATGCTGACCTCTCGTGCACATCAAAAATCGTAGGTTGCAAATAATGAACAAACTCAGCATTCGAATGCACGGCAATAGCATGGGCTTCACTAACCGCAGCACGAAACTCCGCTGCCGCCAATTCGACTCCTTCAATGAGAGTATCTGGATTTGTAATCGTGGCAGGGGTAGAGCGATCAAAAATATCTAGCGCAACATCAGCAGTAAAACTATAGCCCTTAAGTCGCTCATGCCATCGACTCATCCACTGAGCCAGCGGACTAAGCTTTTGAATAGGACGAAAGTTCGGAACGCCAGATTTCCATCCACCAGCCGCCCCACCAAATACAACATAGTAAATATCGTTAACACCATGATAAAAGATAATGATGTCGGTGCTGCGTAGAGGAATTGTTTTCAAAATTGAAACTTGTTGGTTGGCATTCATACCCGGCAAACCGAAATTGAATACTTTCCAAGCTCGTCCTGAATCATTCAGCATGCGCTGCAAATAGCTCGCTATCGTATGCTTATCGGGAACTTCTTGACCAAAAAGCGTTGACCCACCGAACAGCAAAACACGACGTGACATGCCCTGAGGCACATCGGTGGTGACTCGAAACCCATTTTTAACATTGAAGTAATCAGACTGATAATCATCGAGCTCAACAATTTGAGTCAATCGACCATTCACAAAGGTCTCAGACTCTTTAAGAAATTGCGTATTGAAATAATCCGCAGCTTGATACGGTGGTGGCTGCGTTGCGCGGAACTCCCATCGCGAAAGTTGATGGTCTCGGACCGTTGCAACCCATACCCAAGATCCCAGCTCCACCAGAAGCAGTGAAAGCAAAGTCGCGACTAAAAAAATCAGGCAATTATTTAGGAAGCTCTTCAAACTGAATTACCGTGGGCACACGTGATTTGATCTATTATAAGTAGATTAAAAGCGCTTCAATCAATTAACGGCATTTATTCGAACATCTTCATCGCGGCACCAAATAGTTCAGAATTCGGATCTGCAAATGTTTCAAGGATACTGAAATGATTATCCGTTGGGCATGGTGTATCCAATCCAATACTTGACGACCACGACTGAGCGATCAGCCGATGCTGATCTTTGAATCCACCCAACTCTTGCCCTCCAACCGCAATGGATAAACGCGTCCCCTGAGGCTGCGGCATTAAAGCGGGGCTCAACATTGCGGCATCCGCTTCGGTCATACGCAAGTCCGTATTGATCGAGGCAATTTTTGTCAGTACCCTTAAATCGTAGAGCCCGCTGATTGAAAACCCTGATTGAAAAATATTCTTCGGTAAACCTTTGGAAAAAGCAGGCCATTCACAGCTCAAAGCCATCGCGGCTAAATGTCCGCCAGCAGAATGTCCTGAGACAAACAAACGCTTTTTAGGCACTCGAAAATCATTCGCATTTCGATACAAATAAGCCCCTGCCGCCATCACCTGAAGCACAATCTTTTGCATCGAAACACTAGGGCATAAAGAGTAATTAATAACCGCGACAGCGACACCACGATCGACAAATGGTTTGGCGATGAATGCGTGCTGGCTTTTGTCTAGTGAGCGCCAGTAGCCACCATGAACAAACATCAGCATCGCACTTGGTGAACCCACCGGAGTATAAATATCCATTGTCTCTAACAAGTCATCGCCGTACGGCACATCTCGCTCACACTGATCTTTCAACGAGCGACAAATCCCCGAAGAATTAAATGTCCAACGGTCAACGTAGTCTTGGAAGTTGGACACCGCCTGACGATTGTTATAGAGCGTCTCTAGATACGCCGCATCACCAAGCATCGTCTAATATCCCGTTCGATATTTCAGATAATTAAGGCTAACTATCTCGAGCATGAAGCAAACCCCAACTGTTAAATAACCATTTTTATACATGAACTGGTTAGACTACACTAGCTATTAACGCTTCTCAATACAGAACGAATAAATCAACAAAATATCAATAAAATCATAGGGGAAAAGCACATGACGAGTCAAATTTGGCCAAATCCATTAGTCTCCACCGGTTGGCTTTCAGAGAACCTCGACAACCCAGAAGTAAAAATTATAGACAGCTCCACACTTCTGCCTCCCAAACCTGATCACTCTCTTTATGACGTAGTTCCTGCCATCGACGACTATCGCAAGGGGCATATCCCAGGAGCTCAATTTATAGATATCGAGCACGAGCTATCCACCCCACATGCGCACTTTCATTTCATGCTGCCAACTGCTGAGGTATTTGCGCAGACAATGGGACGCTTTGGCGTAAGCGACGACACCATGGTCGTCACTTACGCAACAACAAACCACTGGTGGGCTACACGGCTGTGGTGGACTCTTAAACTTTGCGGTCACGTTAACGTCGCAGTCCTGGATGGTGGATTTCAAAAATGGTGGGCAGAAAAAAAACCTGTAGAAACGGGGAACGCTAAACCCGTAACTCCAGCCCACCGTTCATTACGAGAACCCAATACGTCATTAATTGCAAATAAAGAATCGGTACTACATCACCTCCAAGGACAATCAGTGTGCCTGATTAACGCACTTAGGCGCGAGCAACATGAAGGGATCGGTGGTGTTCACTACGGGCGAAAAGGGAGAATACCTCAAAGCATTAATCTCCCCGCCCTTGAGCACGTTAACGAGGACAACACATTCAAATCTATCGAAGAGCTGAAAATGATCTTTGCAAACACACTATCCAATGAGGAAATCATCACATACTGTGGCGGCGGCATTGCCGCAACAAGTGTGGCTTTAGCATTAGATTTGCTAGGGCATAAAAATGTTAAAGTCTACGATGCCTCACTCACAGAATGGGCAGCGGATGACGCATTACCGATGGATGTTTAAGCCCCTCGTTTGATTTTAAAAAAGGACCACAATATGATTGATTTATTTCCGGTCAATAAAGCCGACTTCCCCGAACCAGTTGTCGTAACAGGCGCCGGGGGCTGCATCGGAAGTTGGGTTCTACATCTGCTGCAGCGCGCAGGCGTTAGTGTCGTCGCACTTGATTTACGAAAAGACACGCGTCGACCAAGCTTGCTGATGACTGAAGAGGAATTAGCCTCGATCTCGTGGCTCGAGGGTGACATCTCAGACCCCAAGACAATTACGCATGCGGTCGAACAACACAAGGCAGGTGCAATTATTCATTTAGCCGCGCTTCAAATACCTTTTTGTAAAGCAGACCCGATATTGGGAGCGCAGGTTAACGTGGTTGGGACAATCAATGTTTTAGAAGCGGCTCGTCAGTTTGGCATCAAACGTCTTGCTTATGCGAGCTCAATCGCAGCCCATGGAGTATTTGACCCAGATACAATTTCAACACTTTACGGCGCATATAAGTATTGCAACGAGGAAACGGCTAAAGTTTATATGCAGGACTGGGGGGTCCCAAGCACATGCCTCAGACCGGGTATCGTCTACGGCGTTGGTCGAGACCAAGGCATGAGCTCAAAGACAACTGTCGCAATTCTTGCCGCCGCAATGAAGCAGCCATACACCATTCCGTTTATAGGGCCAGTGTCCTGGCTACACGCCGGAGAAGTAGCCAGCGCATTCATTGCGTCCGTATCACAACCAAGAAACGAAGCCCGTGTTTTCGATATCAACGGTGTAATTGCGACAGTAGAAGAGTCCATCAAAATCATTGAAAAAATAGAACCAAACGCTAAAATTAGTGTCGATGGTGCCGCACTTCCATTTCCAACAAACCTGTCGGACGAACCGCTACGCGCTTATTTAAGTGACTATGGCTCAGTTGGTCTCGTTCAAGGAATTGAGCACACCTACGACCATTTTTGCCATTTAGTCAGATCAGGCAAGATTGGATCAGACGCATTTGCATGACCTCAGTCGGACGTCCCTCTGGTGATAAGTGTCGATTTTTGATTTGACTCGCCTTGATTATCGACCCAACTCACCTCGACAGAGTCACCAGGCACGCCACCTCGGAAGTAACAGAATAATGATGGGTTTTTAGACACTCCCCCGCCCCACTCAGCAGACAACACTGTTTTCTCTCCATGACGCACCATCACATTTTTAATAAAGTGCGCGGGAACTAAGGTCCCATCTTTTCTTTTACGAAAACCGGTCTCCATGTCATGACGAATCAAAACTCGAACGGTCGTCAGACCGCTATCATCACATGCTGCAACAATTCTCATCGGACGTGCCATACCTACCCTCTGCGAATAACCTTAAGATCAACCACCACAACCACCACGAGTCACCTTTATCAGCGTATCAGCGCTAATGAAGCCTTCATCTGTTTTTACCAAAGCAATAACGGATGCAGTTTCACGCATTTTAATGCGCGTGCGAATAAACGGAACTGCCTCGGGTGACAACTCATAGTAAGCCGCCAACGGTCGCGGATTCTTCTCACAAAGCAACGCAATTGCACGCACCCGCAAACGCTCATCGACTTTGATGCCCACAGGGACAACAGCACCATTCTCCGCGATTGGTGGCGCGACAAATTGAATGAACCCCCTGACGTCCTGAATCACAGGCTGAGATGTTAAGGCGCCGATAGCGGCGGAAAGACTTTCAGCCTCGAACGCCTGATTATTCCAAGTCCAGGTGTTACTGTGCGCCATCTTCAGAAACCCCACCTCAGATAAGGCTAGTAAGGCACTCAAAAGTCCTGCATCACGCATAAACTGTCTTCTTGAACTATTCATCTTTAACATTATTTAACTTGAAATCCAGAAAGCAAATCAATCACTCTAAATGGTACCGTCAAATTACCGAGTTAAGTGCTGATTGAATCACAAACCTCAACACCTTAACAAATAATGTGACAGTCACAGATCAGAAAGGTTTTTCAACCCTCAGATTTCTTACACACAGATGAGATCTAATCAAATTTAGACAAATCTAAACGTAGCGAGATATTTCCACGTGCATACGCATTACTTGTAAGCGGTATTTCAACAAACCCGACCGATTTATAAAGCCCAATCGCCGGCTCCAAAATAGTGTTTGACATGATCTCTATTTGCGTCGCGCCCAGACCCTTTGCAACTTGAAGAATTTGACGCAACATCACCCGTCCCAAACCAAGGTCTTGGTAACTCGGGGTAACGGCCATCTTCGAAATCTCATAAGTCGTATCACTGTGTTTTAGTAGGCCACAACACCCCACTGCTATATCCTCGACCATGGCGAATATAATCGCACCACCTGAATCAATAAATGATTGCTGAGGGCTCGCGAGCATTTTATGATCTATCTCTTCAGGCTCAAAGAACTCTTCGATCCACTCAAGGTTTAATTCTTTAAAAGCTTCTGAATACTGGGGCGAAAATCCTACGATCTCATATTTTTGCATAGCGCAACGAAATTTCTTACATTAAACACTGTAAATCACCGTCGACATTTAACGCTTGCCCGGAGATTGTTCGACCCAATGGGGACACAATAAATGCGATGAGATCAGCGAGCTGCTGCGGATCAATCAACTCTTTAATAGAAGCCATCGACAACCACGTTTTTGTGAATTCTTCCGCGGTTTTCCCTGCAATATTCGCTTTCTCTTGAATAACCGCCTGTATTCGTGCCCCATCAACTGGCCCAGGCAAAACCGCATTACACCGTATGCCGAACGCTCCTAGTTCCATTGATAGCGACTTAGTGAACCCGACAACACCCCACTTTGCTGCAGAGTACGGCGCCCGATTCGGAAAACCAAATCGTCCAGCAGCCGAGGATAAATTAACAATGGACGCATTATTTGATTTTTTGAGATGGTCGACGACAAGACGCGCACAATTAAACTGTCCTGTGAGACAAACCTCAATACACCGATCCCAATCATTTGGATCAATCTCATGAAATGCGCCAGTCGGCCCCGCAATCCCCGCATTATTAATTAGGCAATCCAGACCACCCAGCCCTTGAACAGCTTGCTCAACCATATTGGCAACCGAATCTCGTTTGGATACATCACAAACACCGGTCATCAAGGATGGGTTTTTTTCTTTAGCTGCCTCCAAGGCTGCGACATCGATATCGCAAATGTAAACTGATGCTCCTTCGGCCAGCAGCCGCTCAGTGATCTTGAGCCCAATACCGCTCGCCCCTGCCGTTACGATCACTTTTGCACTGGTTAATTGTAAGTCCACATTTTTCTCCCACGGTATCTTGTTTGACAGCAATTTAAGTATCTCGTCAGTTTATCCGATTTCCAATTTAAATCCTGACAACAGAACAACATAGGCGTGTGGCTAACTTACCTAAATACCTCCAAACTAAAACGTGTCACAATGCCGACGCACGAAGCCTAACTCGATTATTTATTGTTAACACTTAATAAACATGGCTCCAAATCCAGTTAAACGTGATGTATTAATTATTGGGTTGATCAGCATTGGTCATGGGGTTTCACACTTCTTTCACCTCATACTTCCACCCTTGTTCCCTTGGATTAAGGACGCATTTGATTTGTCTAATGCGCAGCTTGGTTTTCTAATGTCAGTATTCTTCATCACCTCAGGTGTCGGTCAAACTCTAGCTGGATTTTTTGTTGATCGTTACGGAGCAATCCGCGCACTCTTATTGGGACTCACCCTATCCGGAATTGCATCTTTAGGCTTTTCTCTCAGTTTTAGCTATTTTTCGCTGATTGGATTTGCGTCATTAGCCGGATTGGGGAATAGCGTTTTTCACCCTGCAGATTACTCACTACTAAATAAAAAAATACATACAAAACGACTGGGGCATGCCTACAGCACGCACGGTATTTCTGGAGCGCTAGGTTGGGCTATCGCCCCTGTTTTCTTAGTTGGGTTAACCTCATTATTTAATTGGAGGGTAGCAATCGCTGCCTCATCATTGGTGGCGTTTGGCGCATTGGCGCTGCTCTACATCAATCGCCGCCTTCTATCTAATGAGAATGAAAGTAGCGATAGCGAATTAACACCATCGACCCTCAATGCCAATGGTTTTAAATTTCTCAAACTTAAAGCCGTTTGGATGTGTTTTTCATTTTTTCTAATATCAGCTCTAGCATTCGGAGGGATTCAAAGTTTCGCCCCAGCAGCCCTATCAACGATTTACTCGATACCCCACACAATGGCAATAGCAGGCATCACAACCTACATGCTTGCAAGTGCGGTCGGGCTATTAGTTGGCGGGTTTTTCGCCTCAATGACAGATCACCACGACCGAGTCATCATGCTATCCCTATTTATCGCTGGTGCCACAGCAATCATAACCGGATTAGGCTTGTTTCAAAGTTGGGCAGTCATTCCTCTCCTAGGAATTATCGGCTTGGGTGCTGGTGTCGCCGGCCCCTCCCGCGACATGCTTGTTCGCGCAGCAGCGCCGAAGGGATCAACTGGCCGCGTTTACGGCGTTGTTTACTCTGGTTTAGATATTGGACTTGCAATAGCGCCCTTGATATTCGGGTTGCTAATGGACTTAAATTTATCGATATGGGTATTTATACTTATCGGGCTATTTCAATTTTCTGCCATCCTTGCGGCAACCGAGGTTAGACATCAAAGATTTGCAACCGTATAAATTGTGCTGCTCATGAACCAAGTTCAAATAAAAATCATTACGCTGTTCGTCGTCGGCATTTTATTAGGTCCAGCATACCAACTCTATTGCGTATCTTTTTCGGGAGAGGTCCTTAATACCGTGATGCTTGATCAAAAAAGCGACCGTTGGGTACTCAATGATGGATCGATATTTCGTATCAGTAGGGGCTTGAGCTATCGGCCATTAGAAATTCCACTATCACCAGCTGACAATGATTTGCTCGTCAAAGTTTCTTGTGCGCCAGTGAGGTGTGGGCAACTCAATGGAGTCACTCTATCGCTGTCTACTGGAACCGCCTTTGTATTTCACGAAAAAATTAAGGTAAGTTCATTGTGGCCCTTCTACACACTGACCATGGGCCCGATATCTATTCCTTACCCAGAAAAATTTATGCTTTTAATAGAATCAGCCTCAAACACACCTGATTCGTCAGCATTCTCGTTATCGATCAAGAATAACGTTACGTCTCCCAGCCATCTGCTGCTTTGGATAGGGTATGGACTCGTCTTCCTGCCATTGATATTACTGTTTAAAACATTCCGTAAAAAATAAAACTCCTGAACGTATTAATATCCTGACTACATAACCCTTTTTATATCCCGAGCAAAAACTATGAAAATCACCAATATAGAAGTTCATATTCTTCAAGCACCAGACACAGGTAGACCGCATTGGGTCAGCCATTTTATTGTTCCGAGAGCGAATGAAATTCTCGTCAAATTACGTACCGACTCTGGTATCGAAGGTTTTGGAGTCGCCACAAGCTACACGCCCATCGAAGCGGCAGTCCACTGCTTCAAGACCGGCATCAGCGACCAAATCATGGGCGCCGATCCGCTGGCCACTGAAAAATTATTTCAAACCTTATTTAACTTGACTCATTCTAGATTGGCGCATGAGAAGGGTTGGGGTAAAGAGGCGTTGATGCGTATCGCTGCTGCCGTAGATATTGCCTGCTGGGACATCCTCGGTAAGCATGCAAATCTACCACTCTACAAACTGTTCGGGGGATTTCGCGACGCGATACCGTGTTATGTAACCTGCGCTTACTACAGAGACGGTAAGGATCTACTCGAACTTCGGGACGAAATCCAGATGCTTAAAGAACAAGGACACAGAGGATTCAAAGGCAAGGTTGGCGGTGTGTCACTCGCGGAGGATATTGAACGTATGGCGGTCATTCGCGAAATTATCGGTGATGACTGTGACTTGATGGTTGATGTCAACCGAGGTTGGGATCTAAGGACCGCAATAGAGGGGGCAAAACTGCTGGAGCCACTGCGCCCTCGATGGCTGGAAGAGCCCGTACGGTGGGCTGATGACCGCCGAGAACTAAAGATGCTTTCACAAAAAACCTCGATACCATTATCAGCGGGTGAAAGTGAATTAACGAGCTGGGGTTGTCGATCACTTATCGATGAGCAATCCATTGATATTTTGCAGTTCGACTGCACGATGACAGGAGGTTTCACGGAAGGACGAAAGCTGTCAGCTCTTTGCGAACTCAATCATGTACAAGTAGCCCCTCATCATGACTGTTTCATTCATGCACACATTGTCGCGGGCAGTCCCGCCGGTTGCATTGTCGAATCGTTCACTGACCCTGAGCGGGACCCACTTCAAGCCGAACTCTATGAAAACCCCCCTGCAATCAAGGAAGGAATGCTTACACTAAATGAAGAGCCCGGTCTTGGGCTTCGTCTATCCGAGGAGGCGGTCGCCAAATTTGGAACTCGAGTCCTGTAACTTAGGAGAAACACCGCACTGAAGTGCCGTGCGTGCGCACGAACCAATAAAAATGATTATAACTTGAGGAAATTCTAAAACGCCCCCCCTCTGGAACTATGACCTCCATCAACGTTAACCACGATTCCGCTGAGATAGGAGGCGCGTGCAGACGCAAGAAACAAAACCACATCAGCGACTTCGGTAGTGGTTGCAGCCCGGCCATAGGGCAGGCCCTTCAACAGGTCAGGCCACAGATCTTCACTGCCCAGCTCTAGCGCAGCTTTAGTCTTCATCAAGGTGACCAAACGATCTGTTTCAACCGCACCTGGGCTCACAGCCAAACAACGTATGCCATCCTTAAAACTATTACTACCTAGAGCTCGAGAAAATGCATTTAACGACGCATTCGCCGAAGATCCCGCGATGTAATTGGTATCTAAACGGTCTGCGGCCAGGCCGGTTACATTGATAATCACACCAGAATTTATTTCACTCATTTGCTTATACACAGCTCGACTGAGGTTGATATATCCAAAAACTTTCAAGTCCCAAGCATCGCGCCACCTGACCTCATCAATAGTCTGCAGATCTCCTCCAGGAATGGAGCCTGCATTATTAACTAAAATATCGATGGGTCCTGCTGCATTTAACAGATGCGGAATATTCTCGGATTTGGATAAATCAAGAGCACTATATGAGATGCCCCCTTGGGCTACTTCATTGAGTTGAGACGTTACATCTTTCAGTGCACTCTCGGAACGAGCAACTAGATGCACATCACACCCTTCAGACAAAAAACCCTTCGCTATCGCTAACCCTATGCCCTTCGATGCCCCAGTGACCAGTACGCGTTTTCCTTCTAAATTCAAATTCATCACTGACCCCCTATGTTTCTCTGAGTAATAAGACCTGCATTAAAACGATCGAGGTAATCCGAGAACATGTTCCGCCGTGTAAGATAAAATCAAATTAGTCGATATCGGCGCCACTTGGTAGAGCCGGGTTTCTCGAAATTTTCTCTCAATGTCATACTCAGACGCGAATCCAAAACCCCCATGCGTTTGCATACATACATTAGCGGCCTCCCATGACGCTTTCGCCGCCAAATATTTTGCCATATTTGACTCCGACCCACAGGGAAGTTTTGCATCAAATAATGCACAGGCCTTCCAACGCATCAGGTTTGCCGCCTCAACCTCAATAAACGACTCGGCAATTGGAAATTGAACACCTTGGTTTTTACCGATAGGTCGATCAAAGACAACCCTCTCTTTCGCGTACTGCGTAGCTCGATCAACAAACCAGTAGCCATCACCAATACACTCTGCAGCGATCAACGTTCTCTCAGCATTGAGGCCATCCAAGATATATCGAAACCCCTTACCCTCTTCTCCAATCAAATTTTCAACAGGGATTTCTAATTCATCAAAAAACAATTCATTAGTCTCATGATTAACCATATTTTCAATCGGTCGAACAGTCAGGCCGTTGGCTATAGCATGATGCAGATCTACGATAAAAATGGACATCCCTTCAGACTTTTTAGCGACTTCTTGCAGTGGGGTAGTTCTGGCTAGCAAAATCATAAGGTCTGAATGCTGTACCCGTGAGATCCAAACCTTTTGGCCATTCACAACATAACGATCACCCTTCTTCACCGCTACCGTCTTAATTTTGGTTGTATCGGTTCCAGTAGTAGGCTCCGTGACCCCCATGGACTGAAGTCTCAGATCACCGCGCGCAATTGCAGGTAGGTATTGCTTTTTCTGTTCGTCGGAACCATGACGCAGTAGCGTGCCCATGTTGTACATTTGGCCATGGCAAGCACCTGCATTTCCGCCTGAGCGATTAATCTCTTCCATAATCACCGAAGCCTCAGTCAAACCAAGACCGGAACCACCATACTCCTCTGGAATCATCGCTGATAACCATCCAGCAGCCGTTAGTGCGTTAACAAATTCCTCGGGGTAAGTCCTTTTTGAATCAATCAATCGATGATATTCATCGGGAAACTGTCCACAAACCGCGCGGACACCATCTCTAATTTCTTGATACTGATCTTCAGCAATACTCATATCTAATTCCGTTCTTAATTAATACAACTCGGTTAAGCCTTACACGTCGCTCGCGCTTCCATCGCAATATGACCTTGGTGATCTGTAGCCCACAAATTATAAGTGCCTGTCCCTTGTCTCTTACCATGAGTCATAAAATTATGCGTATCGAATAAAGGTTTGACCGCACGAAATTGAAAACCAGTAAGGAATAAATCTTCATTTTGAGACAATAGCAGCTGCGCCAAATAGGTTGCCGTCAGCGGCCCATGAAATACCAGACCTGGGTAGCCCTCCTCTTCCAAACAGTATTTGCGGTCATAGTGAATTCGATGGCCGTTAAAGGTCAACGCAGAGTATCGGAAAAGGGTCACAGAATCAGGGGAAACCTCTTTCGAAAAATCAGACAACTCATCGGCTATTTTAAACTTTGGAGAAGGCGCGTCTCGTGGCACTAGATCACGGTACACAATGTCGTGTTCTTCATCGATTAATACCCCGTCCTCATCTAGGATCTGATGTGCGACTGTTACGAAGACCATTTCTCCACTCCGCCCACTTTTGCAAACGATATTTTTAATCGAAGATTCCCGACGAATCGCCCGTCCTACCACGAGTGGTCTAGTAAACTCTAATCGCCCACCCGCCCACATACGCCTGGCCAGATCGACTGGGGGTAAAAACCCACCCCGTTCAGGATGCCCATCGCTCCCCAACTCAGAGAAGGGCACCACTGCCGAAAAAAACATCCAGTGCCATAAACTTGGCAACTGCCGACCCATGAGTTGGTGCGGGGCAGTCATGTTAAGCGTCGCATACATCTTTGCAACACGTGACTCATCCACATTATCCAGAGCCGTCTCAGTGCGCCCAATCCAATCGCTATATGAATTTTTAGATTCCATTAAATCAATATCTAACGTTCATAACAACAAGTTCATCATCTATTCGTGATGATGAACTATCGTTTTTGTGGTCGTAAAGTGCTCAAGCGCTATAAAACCTTTTTCTCGCCCATGACCACTTTTCTTCATCCCACCGAAAGGTAACTCCACACCACCCCCAGCACCATAGTTATTGATGAATACTTGTCCACAGTTCATTCGTTTTGCGACTCGCTGCTGCCGGTTTCCATCCTTCGTCCAAACTGAACCAACTAAACCGTAATCAGTTGCATTAGCCAGTCTTATGGCATCAAGTTCATCATCAAAAGGGATGGCCGAGAGAACTGGACCAAAAACCTCATCACACGCTAACCGATGATCACGAGGCACATTTCCAAAGAGTGCCGGCTTCACCCAAAAACCATTCTGATCAAGCCCATCAGCAAACACACCCTCAGCGAGTAGTTCGATACCTGACTTGATCGCATCGGTTCTAAATCCATCAACAAGGGATTGTTGTCGCACGTTCATTACTGGACCACAATCCAGATCCATCTCTGGTGTACCGACTCTTACTTTCGCGAACAACTCTGCAACTTGTGCCATAAATTCGTTATAGATTTCTTTTTGGACCAATATGCGACTTCCAGCGGAGCATGTTTGTCCCGCGTGTTGAATAATGGCCTTCACAACAGTCGGTAATGCTTTATCTAAATCCGCATCTGCGAATATGAGTTGAGGAGACTTCCCTCCCAACTCTAACGTGCACCCTACGAAGTGCTTTGCGGTCGCCTGCTGAACCAAGGTACCGACGCGCGGCGAACCCGTAAAACTCATGAAATTAATATGTGGGTGATTCGCTAAAGCCGCCCCGGCACTCTCCCCTAATCCAGCAACGATGTTGAGCGCCCCTGCTGGAAGACCGGCCTCCAGTGCGAGTTGCGACATCAACAACGTGGTCAGACAAGCGTCTTCAGACGGTTTAACCACAGCAGCATTACCAACGGCTAGAGCAGGCCCTACACTCCGCCCAAACTGCTGAGCAGGATAATTCCAAGGAATGATGTGAGCAGTTACGCCATATGGCACTCGGTGCACATTGACGCTGTAACCGTCTAAATAAGGAATCACCTGACCATGTAACTTATCGGCAGCGCCGGCGTAAAACTCAAAATATCGAGCAGTTGCGGTGATATCAGCACGACCGGCCGTGATCGGTTTTCCTGTGTCTCGAGATTCAAGACTGGCTAACTCTTCAAAATTCTCCAGAATAAGCTGAGACCAACGGTGCAAGATTCGACTGCGCTCAACTGGGGCCATACGTCCCCAATCGCCATCTAAAGCTGTCTGAGCAGCACTGACCGCAGCATTGATATCCGCCTCATCGCTATCGGGTATGGTTGCAAATGTCTTGCCGTTACACGGATCGATCATATCCAAGGATCGACCGTTTTGAGCCGACACAAGTTTGCCATTAATCAAGTTTAGATACGATTTATTATCTACTGCTGACATTACTCACTCCACTCTCTTAATATAGAAAAATAAGTTTATTACTAGACTCTCAAATCAGAACTGATCAAATAACACCAAAACTTTTGAGCTCATCGATCTCGCTATTACTGTATCCAAATTCGGATAGGATCTTCTCTGAGTGCTCACCTGCCTCTGGGATAGGATCCATCCGAGGTGAAAATTCTTTCGGGACACCTGGAGGGAGCATCGCCTTTACCGGCCCATTCGATGAGTCGACTAATGTCCACCTGTTACGCGCCGCGAGTTGCGCATGATTCCAAACTTGTTGCATTGAGTTCATCGAAGCATTTCCAATTTTTGCGGCGTCCAAACGCTCTGTAACCGAAGCTAAAGTCATTTGTGAAAACACTTCAATGATGATCACACGTAGCTCATGACGAAATTCTGATCGCTTTGTGTTTGATGAGAACCGCGAGTCCGTTTTAAGTTCAGGTTGTTGCAGTACTTGATCGCAAAAAATAGCCCATTCGCGCTCATTTTGAAGTCCTAACATAACCGTATTTCCATCACCGATTGTGAATGGCCCGTAAGGGTAGATTGTCGCGTGCGCGGCTCCGGCTCTCGCAGGAGGTTCCGCCCCATCGTAAGCGTAGTACAGAGGGAAACTCATCCATTCCGCCATAGTTTCAAGCATTGAAATATCTATACGGCACCCAGTGCCTGTTTTTTGGCGACGAATAATAGCTGCAAGAATATTACTGAATGCATACATTCCGGCGGAAATATCCACGATGGAACATCCTGCTTTAGCAGGCGCGTCCTCCGAACCACTGACGGACAGCAGACCCGACTCGGCTTGGATCAAAAGATCGTAAGCTTTCTTGTCTCGATAGGGGCCGTCTGATCCGTATCCGGATATATCGCAAACTATCAGCTGAGGATAGCGGTCTTTCAATTGCTCGTAAGAAAAGCCCATCCGCTCTGAGGCCCCTGGCGCGAGATTCTGTAACAGTACGTCCGCACCTTGCAATAATTTGTGGACCACCTCGAGACCTTGCGGTTGCTTCAAGTCAAGCGTGATACTTTCTTTGGAGCGATTCGTCCACACAAAGTGGGATGCCAGGCCATTTACACGATCATCATATGCCCGCGTGGGATCACCGCCACCCGGTCTTTCTATCTTGATGACGCGGGCTCCCAAATCCGCTAACTGCCGAGTGCAGAATGGTCCCGCTATGACATGCTCAAGCGCGACAACTGTTATTCCTTCTAGTGGACGCATATTATGTTATTCCTGACGAATTCAGATTTACGGACAAACTATAGCGCTCAGAAGACGAACGCCTCAGTTAGAGAAGTGGCATTGATCACCAAGTAACGCTTCTCTAAATCGGTTTTTTAACAGCGCACCATCTCTAGGTGGGAGCACTAGTTCGTCTGATTTAGAATCAACCTTAACTTGAGCAAACATTAAGCCAGAACCGTAGACTTCTTTTTTAAGAGAAGCAAGTTCATTTACGTCCGTAATTATAGAAGAATTTGTAAATCCACATGCAGTTGCAACCGCTGCCAAATCAACGCCAAATCCAGTATGCGTTTTTTGTTTTCCTGTCTCGCCATAAACTTCGTTGTCTAACACAACAATCGCAAGATTCGTAGGCTGACTCACGCCGATCGTGGCAAGTGAATTGAGCCCCATCAATAATTCACCATCTCCAGTGATCACCAACACGCGCTTGGTCGGCTGAGCCAATGCAAGCCCAAGTCCCGTCGCTATTGCTCCTCCCATTCCACCCCACATTGGGAAGTTTAAGGGGTGATCACCAGCCGCCGTGATATCCCAAGCAGGCGCACCTAAACCCGCTACAACAAGAAGGTCGCCTCTGGGTTGCAATAAATGCTCAACCACCTGTCTACGATTTAATAATGTCATCCGGATCCTTCTGGCAATTTAAGTTTCCACTTAAAGACTGAATCAACGACCAAAAGTTTTTGCACCTAAAACCCTTTGATCAATTAGTACGGCAGTCGGTCTGTAAGTATTGAAGGCAAATCGTATAGCACCTTCAGCGCATTTTGCGACCTCATCATTTTCTTGCGCTCGAAACGTTGTCACACCCATCTCTTTCAACACATTCTCTGCGCCCTGACCCATCGGTACTTGCCAAGGATTAAACTCACCCCAATGACCACGCATGGTCACCATCATTGGAAGCGGCACCTGACAAGTGTTCAACATAGAAAGCATATTGATGCAATTTCCGACCCCGCTGGATTGCATTAATAATAAACTTTTTTTTCCACCAAGCCAGGTTCCCATTGCCAAAGCAACACCTTCCTCCTCCGAAGTCAATCGAACGGTCTGGATACCTTCATACGCCACACATAAATCAATCAACTGAGACAGACCTGCGTCAGGGACAAAACTCACGATAGAAATGTCCTGCTCGCAGATCAGATTGAATACCGTGTTGCTCCAGTGGTTTTCAAGGGTCATAGCCAAGGCACCAAAATTTATGTTAAATCTCTATAACGATCTTTCCGACATGTTTGCCAGACTTGAGATGTCTAAATGCGTCTGCAGCATTTTTTAAAAGAAAACTCGAATCAATAACAGGTTTAATTCCATGATAGTCGATAGCGCGTACCATAGCTTCAAATTGCAGTCGTGATCCAACCGCGATCCCCTGCATGCGAATGAAAGGACCCAGCAGAGACTTCACGGAAATCGTCGCCTCATGGCCTCCCACGAAGCCAATCACTCCGACGAACCCACCAAAACAGACTGCCGACAATGATTCAGATAAAGTGTAACCCGTTGTTTCAATGACAATATCTACTCCTCTGCCTCCGGTTGCCTCTTTGGCCAGTGCCCCCCAATTGCTGTGCGTCTTGTAATTAATCCCGACATCAGCGCCCAACTGCTTCGCTTGACTAAGTTTTTCGTCACTAGACGATGTCAGTATTACTTTGGCTCCGGCCATTTTTGCAAACTGCAACGCAAATAAAGCCACACCACCCGTTCCTTGAACGAGCACCGTGTCTCCAGACTTAATTCCGCCCTGCTCAAGGGCATTCCATGCAGTGAGGGCTGCGATCGGAAGCGTTGCACATTCCTTAGCAGTCAGAGTAGCAGCGGCTATAACCGCCTCTTGTTCTGGCACCACGATATACTCTTGCAACACTCCTGAGAGCGGCGCACCAAGCGTCTTTGTCGTGCGCTGCTGCTGCGTCGGCTTTCCGCTATACCACCCTTGCGTATAGACCGGAATTACTCGATCCCCCTCCTTAAAACGGGTAACCCCACCTCCAACCTTGACCACCTGCCCCGAACAATCGGAGCACGGGACATATGGCAGATTTAAATGCGGCATGAATTTTTGATCAAGAATTGCCAGATCACGATAATTAAGACTAGCTGCCTCTATCTTAATCAAGACTTCTCCATCCCTCACCGAGGGCATAGCTCTCTCACAAAGACGCAAATCATCAATTGCAAAATCGACAGCTTCTACTGCTCGCATAAGTTCTGGCATCTCAAGTCCTTTGTATTTAATACCGTTAATTGATTGGATACCCGCACTGTTCATGCGGCGCGACCATGTTTATTTTTTGTCTTAAACCCCAGAAGCGGTTTAAAATGAATCTATCGCCGATCTCCAAAAGATCACTATAAACCAAATAAGAATCGTATAAGGACACCCCCTATGAAGTCTTACAAAATTGCAGTGATTGCCGGAGACGGTATTGGAAAAGAGGTCATGCCTGAGGGGTTGCGGGTATTAGATGCTGTCGCTCGAAAATACAACTTCGAACTCAAATTTGATGAATTTGATTGGAGCTGCGATAACTACGAAAAACACGGTTGGTGGATGCCCCCCTCTTGGCGAGAGGACATCGGAGGACATGACTGTGTTTTCTTTGGCGCAAATGGTTGGCCCGCAGCAGTACCGGACCACATAGCATTGTGGGATTCTTTAATTAAATATCGTAGGGAATTTGACCAATACGTAAACTTGCGCCCAGTTAAACTCCTCCCAGGAGTGAAGTGTCCATTAGCCGATCGCAAACCAGGTGACATCGATTATCTGGTTGTTCGTGAGAATACAGAAGGTGAATATTCTTCCATCGGCGGCAGAATGTTCGAAGGCACCGACAGAGAGACGGTCACGCAAACGTCAGTCTTTACGCGAAAAGGTGTAGACCGAATCATGCGATACGCATTCGGATTAGCGGAAAAGCGAGATAGGAAACATGTAACATCAGCTACAAAATCAAACGGTATTGCGATCACCATGCCCTACTGGGATGAACGCTTTAAAGTAGTGTCGGATGAGCATCCAAACATCACTTCAGACCAATATCACATTGATGGCCTCACGATCCAACTCATTTTAAATCCTCAGCGATTCGATGTTATCGTCGCTTCTAACTTGTTTGGCGATATCATCTCAGACATTGGACCAGCCACAGCAGGAACCATTGGCATAGCACCATCCGCAAACATTAATCCTGAGCGAAACTTTCCGTCTTTATTTGAACCTGTGCATGGTTCAGCTCCTGATATTTATGGCAAAAACATCTCAAATCCAATCGCTCAAATTTGGTCCGGCGCGATGATGCTAGATCATCTTGGCGAGCACACTGCCGCTAAAGCGATCACCGATAGTATTGAGGCTTGTTTGGTTTCTGGTCCTGTCACTCCTGATCTTGGAGGTTCAGCTGCAACCTCTGATGTCGGAAAAGCGATTGCCAACTCCTTTGCGTAAACCTCAAATAATTCAATCCATTTAGAACATACCGAATGTCTCAATTCCTAAATATTCAAGAAAACGGGCCCATCGTAACCTTGACGATGAATGAGCCAGAAACTCGTAATGCTCTGACGGGTAATACCGCGGCTGATGAGTTTGTCAGCATCTGCAATCAGATTGACTCAAATAAAAAAATTAAAGCCGTCATCATCACTGGAAATGGGACCGCATTTTCTGCTGGCGGCAACCTAAAAGATATGAAAAAAATGCTCGATGATGATCTATCGAGTGAACTCATTAGAGAAAGTTATCGTCAAGGCATTCAACGCATCCCATTGGCACTTTATAACCTTGAGGTTCCTACAATTGCCGCAGTCAACGGGCCAGCCATTGGTGCCGGATGTGATTTAGCCTGTATGTGCGATATGCGCATTGCGTCTCACAATGCAAGTTTTGCTGAGAGCTTTGTAAAAATCGGCATCATTCCGGGAGATGGTGGGGCGTGGTTCCTGCCTCGAGTTGTGGGTATGTCGAAAGCAGCAGAAATGAGCTTTACGGGCGATAGCGTTGATGCTGAAGAGGCCCTAAAAATTGGCCTAATTTCTCAATTAACAACCCCGGAAACACTACTTGCAGAAGCTAACTCGCTCGCTGAACGCATATCGGCAAATCCCAGTCTAGTCCTTAGAATGACTAAGAAGCTCTTAAGGGAGGGGCAAAGACAGGACTTAGCCAGCTTGCTCGAGCTTTCAGCCAATCTTCAATCCATTGCTCACAAAACCGCCGATCACCATGAGGCCGTGCATGCTTTTCTAGAAAAAAGAAAACCAAAATTTCAATAATCACTCGCTACGGAACAACCAGAGAATCAAGCTCAATACAATTAGCTCTTAGTTTTCTTGGACAGATAGGCTTCCATCGTTGTAGGATACTTGATCAATTTAAAATTGGAATTATTTCGGCTTCAAAGTAGACAGTCACCAAAAGCGACTAACGAATCTTTGCCAGCCAGTTATAACTATAAATAGAGGAAAACATCATGTCTGATTTCCGATTAGAGCATGCCAACATCCCATCTGAAAAACCCCATGATATGGCGAAATGGTACGCTGAAACTTTTGAATTATCAGCAGATCAACATGTGGTCAGAGGTGATGGGGTCTTAATAGCGTTCCAACAAGGCACCCCCATCAACCAACCTTCAATGCTTCATTTCGGATTTAAAGTCCGAAATATGGCCAAACTGCATGAATGGAGAGACCGGTTCGACAAGCCTCTCAAAATTGGCCCTGAATTCACATCCTTTCAAGTGCTCGACCCTGAAGGTAATTGTGTTGAGATCTACGCAGAGAATGCAAGCGTTTGATTTAGGCTAGCGCCACCAACCATTACGCTTACACTTCAATCAGTAGGTCGAAGGGGAAACTATGAAAATCGCAATATTAGGATGCGGGGCGATGGGCAGCGTCTACGCCGCACTATTGGCTGATGCAGGTCATGACGTGTGGGCAGTTGATTCATGGCAAGATCACGTCGCAGCGATCAAAAAAAAAGGTTTACGCTTAGAGGGTGCATCTGGATCCAGAATCGTCAAACTAAATGCCACAACAGATACAACTGACGTTGGAGAGTGTGACCTAGTCATCATCGCGACCAAAGCAATGCATGTAGGGGCCGCCGCGCAGTCAGCCGTATCGTTGATGGGTGCTAACACAGCAGTACTCTCGATTCAAAATGGGTTGGGAGGTCCTGAAACCGCAGCGAAAATACTCGGATTTGAAAACGTAGCAGTTGGTGTCGTTGGCGGCTTCGGCGCGTCCATTAAAGAGCCAGGTTACGCCCACCACAATGGCTGGGAACTCGTTCGGCTGGGTGAATTTTCAGGGCCAGTGACCAATAGACTGCGAACAATTGCGGCAACGTGGGAGTCCGGCGGATTCCGCGTAGAGTGCTTTGATGATATTGACCAACTGATCTGGGAAAAACTAATCTGCAACGTGTGCTTCTCGGGGACTTGTGCGATAACCGGTCTCACTATCGGAGAGGTGATGGAAGATTCAGACGCATGGATTTGCGCATCGAATTGTGCGCGGGAAGCTCATAACGTTGCCGTGGCCAAAAACATTAATGTTCGAATCGATGACCCTATCGATTACGTTAAAAATTTCGGCTCAAAAATACCAAACGCCAAACCTTCGATGCTGCTCGATCACTTATCTGGTCGTATGTCTGAAATTGATGCCATTAACGGTGCGATACCGAATGTTGGACTAGAAGTAAGTGTCGAAACGCCATTTAATGCAGCGATCAGCGCTCTAGTAAGAAATAAAGAAAAACAAATGGGTGTCCGTTAAAAGTCATTCAAGATAATTAAAACAGGAGATGGGAATGGAACAATTCAAGATGTACATTGATGGTGATTTTGTCGAGGCGGCTTCAGGCGAATGGTTTGATAGCTTTGATCCTTTCACTGGAAAAGTTTGGTCGCAGGTGGCTGCAGGTGGCCCAGCAGATGTGGATCGAGCTGTACAGGCAGCACATAAAGCATTTACCAGCGGTCCCTGGTCAGAGTTGACCGCGAGTCAGCGTGGCATGCTGGTTCATAGACTCGGTGATCTGATCGCTAGGGACGCCCAAAAACTTGCAGAAATGGAAGTGCAAGACAACGGAAAATTACTCGCAGAAATGCAAGGTCAAGTTAATTACGTCCCTCAGTGGTTTTATTACTTTGGCGGCCTAGCCGATAAGATTGAAGGCTCAGTGATTCCTCTCGATAAGAAAGGTTACTTCAACTTCACACGCCATGAACCTCTTGGCGTTGTAGCGGCAATCACCGCCTGGAATTCACCACTTTTGTTACTGGCATGGAAACTTGCGCCAGCGCTAGCGGCCGGATGCACGGTCGTAATCAAGCCCTCAGAGTTTACATCGGCATCTACCTTAGAGTTTGTCAAACTCATTAAAGAGGCAGGCTTTCCCGACGGCGTTGTTAATGTGGTTACAGGGTATGGTAAAGACGTTGGTGAACCACTGACCTCGCATCCACTCGTTCGAAAAATCGCGTTCACTGGCTCTGACGCCACTGGAAGAGCCATCAATCAAATAGCTGCGAAATCATTTAAACGCGTCACACTCGAGCTTGGAGGGAAATCTCCTAATATCGTTTTTGATGACGCCAACTTAGAAGATGCGGTTAACGGAGCAGTATCAGGCATATTTGCGGCAACTGGGCAAACCTGCATTGCTGGGTCGCGTTTACTTCTCCAAGAAAGCATTCACGACGAATTCGTAGAAAAACTCGTTTCGCTCGCAAAAACTGCTCGCATGGGTAATCCGATGAGCACCGAAACACAGGTAGGACCAATCACCACAAAACCACAGTACGATAAAGTTCTTAGCTATATTGATGTGGCTAAAAATGAAGGTGCTAATCTAGCCCTTGGTGGCACACCGGCCAGCCGACCAGAATGTGGTGAGGGGTGGTTCATCGAGCCGACTGTATTCACAGGCGTCACGAATGACATGAGAATCGCACAGGAAGAAGTATTCGGACCTGTACTCTCTGTAATTAAATTCAAAGACGAAGAGGAAGCAGTAAAAATAGCAAACGATATTCGATTCGGTTTGGGCTCTGGTGTTTGGACCAGCGACATTGGTCGAGCCATCAGGATGTCAGAAAAAATTCAAGCAGGAACAGTTTGGGTAAATACGTATCGCGCAGTAAGCTACATGTCTCCATTCGGAGGTTACAAAGATTCCGGCGTGGGTCGAGAAAGTGGTATTGAAGCGATTTATCAGTACCTGCAAACAAAGAGCGTTTGGATCAACACAGGCGCTAAAACTGGCAATCCATTCGTCCTCAAATAACAACACATATTCTTTAGGGAGATTCATTATGAAAGGCATCGTTTTCCCCGGCAGTAAAAAACTAGAAATCTTAAATTTTCCGGACCCAACTCCAGGGCCTGGTGAGGTTGTTTTAGAGATTAAAGCCTCTGGCATGTGCGGCAGTGATCTGAAGTTCTATAGAGCAGAGGGAGGGGCCTCCTCCCTTGGTCTGGGCGATATTGATGGACCCATCATTGCGGGTCACGAACCATGTGGAATAGTTGTAGCCGTTGGTGAAGGGGTGCCAGAAAATGTTGCCAAGGAAGGTATGCGAGTTATGCAGCACCACTACCGAGGTTGCGGTTCATGTGATCATTGCTCAACGGGATGGGAACAGCTGTGCATTGATGGGGTCAAGGAAGTATTCGGGGCAACCGGGCATGGGGCGCACGCTAAATATATGAAATGTCCCGCCAGGACGCTGGTAGCACTGCCTGACGAACTCTCATTTAAATCAGGAGCTGCAATCTCCTGCGGTACGGGTACAGCATGGGGTGCATTACAAAGACTGGAACTGATGGGCGATCAGACAATAGCGGTTTTTGGCCAAGGTCCTGTGGGGTTGTCTGCCACCCTCCTTGCCTCAAAAATGGGCTCCCGAGTAATCGCCCTTGATACGAGTGAAGAGCGGCTTCAACGAGCAAAGGAATTTGGAGCTGACGTACTGATTAACCCTGCCAAAACAGAAAATGTAGTTCAGGCGATCCGCGACGCAACACACGGTCGTGGTGCACATGCCTCACTGGACTGTTCATCGGCTCCTGCCGCACGCGCTCAAGCGGTGCAGTGCGTGCGCACTTGGGGTAAAGCTTGCTTTGTGGGTGAAGGGGATATCGTGACACTGAATGTCAGTAACGATATGTTGAGGCGTCAGGTCACGATCATTGGCTCCTGGACATTCTCAAAAGTTGGGCAAGCCAAATGTGCTGAGTATGTGGCTGATAAAGAAATTTCGCTAGACGCCCTCTTCACGCATGAGTGGAAGTTAGATCAAGCAAAAGAGGCCTACGAGCTATTTGATCTGCAAAACTCGGGGAAAGGCGTCATCGACCCTTCTTAGATGGGAGCATAAATCACACTATGTTTGAAGGATTTCAATTAAAAACGATCGAAGTTAACGATGTTTCGATACGACTAAGAGTAGGAGGGAGTGGCCCCCCCCTACTGTTGTTGCATGGCAATCCGCAAACGCATGTGATGTGGCACCTAGTCGCTCCCGAACTCAGTAAACGTTTTACCGTTGTCGCCACTGATTTAACTGGATATGGCGAAAGTTCCAAACCTCCCTCATCTAAAGACCATATGGCATACAGCAAAAGATCCATGGCTAGCGATCAGGTTGCGGTCATGCGAGAACTTGGATTTGCACAGTTCAGCGTTGCCGGGCATGACCGAGGCGGTCGAGTCGCCTACCGAATGGCTCTAGATCATCCAGCCGCTATAAAAAAACTCGCCGTTCTTGACATCATTCCTACGCTGGAATCGTTCCAACGCTCCAATTCAGAATTTAGCTTAGGGTACTACCACTGGTTTTTCCTGGCTCAACCCAGCCCATTACCTGAGACCCTAATAAACCAAACACCTGAATGGTTCTGGCGTTGGCATACCAACCGGTCGTCAAGAGACTTCTTTGCGAAAACAGCTGTCGACGACTATCTCAAATGTTTTAAAAACCCTGAAACCGTTCGTGCCATTTGTGAAGATTACCGCGCCGGCATATCCATTGATTGTGAACATGATTTAGCCGACCAGAAGGCTGGCCATAAAATTACTTGCCCCGTATTAGCGCTGTGGGGAAAACAAGCGAAACTAGAACTGTGGTACGACACGCTTAAAATTTGGCGGTCATGGGCTACTGAGGTTCAAGGATTCGGGATTGATTGCGGACACTACCTAGCCGAGGAGAAATCAGAACAAACCACTAAGGCGCTAAGTGATTTTTTTTAACAGAATAGCTTCTTTGGATTACAAAAATGATTGATGTGACGCATCACCACTTCGAGACCAGAGACGCTAGATTACACTATGTGACCGCAGGTTCAGGCTTTCCCTTGGTATTGCTGCATGGTTGGCCTCAAAGTTGGTATTCCTGGCACAAAATGATACCCATACTGTCACAAAAATATTCGATTATTGCGCCAGACCTTAGAGGTCTTGGTGATTCCTCCCGACCGTTAACGGGATACGAGAAAGCCAATATCGCTGAGGACATTCGACGTTTGATTCACGAACACCTCAACATCAACCAATACTTTTTGATGGCCCACGATTTGGGTGGACCGGTTGCCTTTGTTCTTGCTTCAGAAAACCCAGAACACATTAAAAAATTAGTGATGTTAGATACCGCTGTACCAGGAGACGGCAGTGGAACCTTCTCCCAACATGGCAAACGCTGGCATCACGCCTTCCACCAAACAGCCGACTTGCCGGAATCGCTAGTAGCTGGCAGAGAAGAGATTTATTTTGGTTGGTTCTATAACAACTATGGATACCAATCAAACGCAATTTCTCATGAAGATCAGCTTGAATACTTAAGGACTTACAAACAACCTGGCACACTTCGCTCTGGCTTTGCCTATTACCGTGCACTTGATGAGGATGTGCGCTACAACGAAAAATTGATACAAAAAAATGGCCAGCTCACGATGCCAGTTCTAGCATTAGGTGGGGGCAGCGCTTTTGGTCGCGGAATAGAAACCTACGAATCGCTGAAGCGCGTGAGCAAACAGGTTAACGGCGGTGTAATTGATGACTGCGGTCACTGGATGCAAGAAGAAAAACCAGAAGAAATTCTAGGACACGTGTTGCCTTTTCTGGATGAAGGGCCTAACTAATCTTAGATCGTCTACTGAGCGGTCCAACCTCCATCAACAAGTAAGTGGGTGCCCGTAACCATGGACGCTGCCGGTGACGCGAGATAAACAGCTGCTGCTGCTACATCCTCCAGTTTGGCCAAACGACCCATGGGTATTCTAGAAGTGACGAACTCTTTCTTCTCCGGTGTGTCGACGATACGCTTAACCATAGGTGTTTCTGAAAATGTTGGGCCAATACTATTCACACGGATATTTTTATCAGCCAACTCGACCGCCATCGCTTTAGTAAGCCCCTCAATCGCATGCTTGGTCATGCAATAAACAGTTCTATTGGGGGAGCCTACATGCCCCATCTGAGAGGACATATTAACGACACATGCACCTTTTTCATCTAAATCTGCAGACCTCAACATCACTTGGACTGCTGACTGGGCAGCCACAAAACAGGCCCTTACATTTAAATTAAGCATGGTATCTAAATGATCGTCGCTGACATCAAGGAAAGGTTCTGGAAAATTTGTACCCGCATTATTAACCAGAATATCTAAACGCGATAACCCACCTATCGAACTACGCAATTTTTGATCGTCGGTCACATCGCAGACGATTACAGAGGCCTCACCGCCATCTTGACGTATGAAATCAGCAGTTTCTTGTAGGTAGCTTTCGGTCCGTCCAAGTAGGACAACTGACGCGCCGGCCTTCGCATAGGCTATGGAAATCGATGCCCCGAGACCTTGGCCTGCCCCTGTTACCAGGGCTACACGACCGTCAAGTCGGAAGGAAGACATAGAGAACTGATCCTTAATCACCTCATACTCCCTTCCTAATCTAACAATACTAAATCAGTCATTTCAAGTTTTACGCTGACTCACCAAACATATCATCAACGTGTGCTTGTGGCAGCCGTTTTGTTAATAGACTCACGACGATCATCGTGACAGCTGCCGCAATAATACTTAGGCCCGCAATCACAAATGGATTTTTATAGGGTACATCTTTGAGCACAAAGCAATAGATGACGCTGGCTCCGAAGCCAATCACGCCAACCAAGAATGATGCAATCGCCCCAGACTTAGTAGCCCGTTTCCACAAAGAACCAATCAAGAGAGGTCCCGTCGCCCCAGAGAGAATGCCACCAACCCCCATCCACAGCAATACCGCCAAAAACTGCGGTGGTTCCCACGCTAGCCAACAAGCCACCACGCCAACTAAAACAATGGCAACTCGAGAAGTATTGAGTGCTATTTGCTCAATCTGCTCTTTGGATTTGTGCTTGTGTATGATTGGCGCGAAGGTCTTTTTATAGAGATCGTTACTGAAGATAACCGCGATGGAGATGAATAGCCCATCGGAGGTCGACATAATGGCTGACAACACACCCACTCCTAATAGTCCAGCAAAAAATGGAGGAAAGAGTTGTGTGAACAAAACAGGAATAGCCGCGTCAGGTCTGATGTCCGCACCAAATAATGCTCGAGCGTGCAGTCCACCTAAAACAGTAAAGCCCAAGATGGAACCGACCGGAATGGCGATCAGCATGAATGTGCGAATTTGTTTGGGGTCTTTGAGCGCAAACGCTAACTTGCCGATATGTGGGTTCATAGCGAACGGGATGTGCGCAACGAAAATTAATGAGATCACCCAGAAACTACCGAACAGTATATCGCCCTCTTTGAAGTAGTTATCCCAACCCAAACTCGGGTCTTGCTTAACCAGTGCGTCGTTAATGAGCGATGGGCCCGTACCTTCGAAACCGACACCCATAAAAAATATCACACCAATAATAAGCGCGATCAAAACCATCATCACACCTTGTATCCCATCAGTCATGATGTCGGCATGAGAACCCCCCATCGTAATGTAGAGGGCGATCACTGCAACACTGGCTAAAATGCCATGCTGATAATTTAAACCCAGCAACACCTCGAATATTGTAGCTGCTGCAACAATTTGAGCGGCAATGTAGTAGACCAGCAAAATCGAGACGAGTGCAAAGGCAATTCTCAAAAAATTACTGTTGTACCGCTGCCCCAAGAATTCAGGCAATGAATTGGAACGAAACTTATCGCCGGCACGCTTAATCAATTTGATCGCTAAAATCATCCCGACGTAAATAGCGATTGGATAGGTTGCGGGATACCAAATTGCTGCAAAACCTTTCGAATAAGCCATTCCGGGCACACTCATGAAGGTCGCCCCACTGGCGATTGTTGCTGCAAAAGCAAATGCCAACGTTATCGGGCCATATGCACCACGAGCCACCGCGAAGTCCTCGTCATTTTTGGTTTTTTTCATGCCCCAAACACCAATGCCAATGAATAGCACTAAAAACGCTACTACCCAAATCCATCCCCACATTCCGATATACGTGTCCATATCTTATTTGCTCTCTAAAATTTAGTTTGAAACGAGACTAGATTGAATTTAAATAATTACTTATTCCCAATCCTTATCTGATTTTCTTGCTATATAGGTCATACCAATCACCCAATAACCGACGACGATGATGCACATGAGAGTTAGAACGTTCATAATATCTCCTCTTACTAAATATTTTTTTAGTTTTAAATTAGTTTGGGAATGCTAACACTAAAGAGAAAAAGCCAATACCCTTATTACTTATGCCATCAGTTTTGCAAAGCACAAATGCTCGCCTAATTAAAAGTAACAACTGAATCAAAACAATTCAACACAATGCAATTTGAACAATGAAAATATTCTCATGGCGCCAGCAAGAAAGATCTTAGTGAACTATTTATCAGGGGGTGTTCTTCTACTTTCTATGAGCGGGTTCTTCTCCCCTACGAATGCAGAATCAACAAATGTGGCTGTAATAAGTTTCGGTGATATTGCGATCTACCCAAGCACAACGGCCTTCGCGTCCGTCATGACGCTAAACGACAGTAAACTATCTGCAGAAGTGTCCGCCAGGATCTTGGCCATCAACGCAGAAGTCGGTCAAGTGGTTAAAAAAGGCGATGTCTTAATCAAGCTGGATCCAACAGATCACAATATTGCACTGCAACAAGCGGGGGCGAATCTAACATCGGCTCAATCTAAGTTTGATCTCAGCAAAAGACAGCTATACCGAGCGCAAACATTAATCTCCAAAGGATTCATTTCTCCGGAAGCTTTGAACGTGAGAGAAACCGACTTTGCGAGCGCTCAATCCCTGGTCGCCCTCTATCGAGCGCAGTATGAGGCCGCGAAGCGATCCGTAGGGAAATGTTCAATTAGGGCACCGTTCAAATCGGTCATTCGAGAACGTTTTGGCCAAGTTGGCGAAATTACCACACTAGGCTCTCCCCTACTGCGACTGAACGACCTTGAGAAAGTAGAGATTGAAGCTAAGATTCAACCAAGGGATGCTGAATCTCTAAGCGCGAGCTCGTCAATTACCTTTATTAGTAGCGAACAATCCTACCCTGTAACAATTAAGCGAATCGTGCCCGTAGTGAATGAGAAAGACCGTAATCAAACTGTTCGTTTAAAGTTTCTAAAAAACAAACCACCGATAGGGTCGGCTGGAACCATAATGTGGAGCACTAATAAACCCCATGTGCCAGTAGACTTAGTCGTCCAAAGAAATGGCACACTAGGCGTATTTATATATGCAGCCGAGAAAGTCACTTTCTTCGAGCTCCCTCATGCATCAGAGGGAAACCCAGCATTCATTAAGCTTCCACTCGACACTCTAGTCGTTCATCAAGGTCAATATAGACTGCAAGACGGTCAACCTGTTTCGATTTCTGGTGACCAGTAAATTATTAATGCTGCGTTAAGTCATGTCACTGATTAAGCAATTCTTATCCAATCATGTGATCGCAAATCTCACGTTTGCGATCGTCATACTCATGGGCATTGGCGGCTATCTCACGATGCCAAGAGAACAAGATCCGGAAATTAACTTTAATTGGATCAATGTCACTACCGGTCTAAGAGGCGCCTCGACCGAAGATGTCGAGAAATTGGTCACGCAGCCGCTAGAGGATGCGATTCGACAAGTTTCGGACATTCGTTATGTTTCATCGCGAAGCCAAGAGGGCATTTCAACGATACTGGTCCGGTTCCAGGATCTCTCCAGCGCAACCTTTGACAAACGCATTAACGATTTACGTCGAGAGATACAAAACAAGGCCAGTCAGGAGTTACCGGCAGAAGTCAGTGACCCACGCATAATAGAAATCACGACATCCAACGGTTTTCCATCCGCAATGGTTCTAGTCGTAGGTCAGGCTGATGACGAACTTTTACGTAATTCTGCACGTCAAGTACGAGACGATTTAGAAAGATTACCAGGTGTTGATGACGTGTTTGCCGTTGGGTTGCACGATCCAGAGTTACTCGTCGAATTTCATCCTAAAAAATTAGAAGCGTACCAAGTATCTCCAACCCATGTCGCAGATTCGGTCTTTGCATGGTTTCGAGACGTTTCTGCTGGGGGCATTACGGTAGGCAACCAAGATTGGTTAGTTCGATTAGTGGGTAAGAAAAATGATCCTGAATCTCTAAAGTCCATTCCGGTTAAGCTGATCCAAAATGCCGATTACGTCCCACTATCAGCAGTAGCTACAGTCTCGACATCCAGAGAAAAGCCAATCCAACTCGCCAGTCAAAACGGGCAACACGGCATACTCCTCTCGGTTACAAAAAAAAGCTATACGAATACGATTGAGCTCGTCGATGGCGTTAGCGCATATCTCGATGAAAAAAATACCACTCTCTTTAAAAATGGCATCAGCCTTAACTTAGTCGACGACCAAACCATTCCGACTAAAGAAGCTATCAACGTGATGCAGATCAATGCCGGCTTGGGATTGTTGTTGGTCCTAGCAACAACCTGGGCTTTTCTAGGTGGACGTATGGCCATTTTGCTTAGCCTTGGCATTCCATTCTCGATTGCAGGAGCCTTCGCCGTTATTTATGCCATTGGTTGGACACTTAACGTATCCATACTCCTCGGAGTCGTGATTGCTTTAGGCATGTTGGTGGACGACACCGTAGTAGTCGTAGAGGCAATTTACTATCGAATTTCCAGAGGGTTGGACGCGGCCACAGCATCTATAGAAGGGCTACGTGAAGTTTTCGCCCCTGTACTGACGTCTGTACTCACTACAGTTGCGGCCTTTTTACCACTCATGCTGCTCCCTGGAATTGTGGGCAAATTTATGCTCGTGGTACCTGCTGTTGTGACGCTGGCACTTGCATTTAGTTTATTTGAAGCGTTTTGGATGCTGCCCGCGCACATCATGGGACTCAAGCTAAACTTTAATAACAAATCTCGCATTCAACTCATTAGAGAAAGTAAAACGCGCTTGATACGACACCGATATAGCAAAGCACTGCTGTTTGTAATCAGACGTCCAAAAATATTTTTATCACTTGCAGGACTTAGTTTTGTCATCGCACTATCTGCAGTTGCAGCAGGCTTCGTAAATATTCAATTTTTCGCTTTCGATCCGATCCGAATCTTTTACGTCAACGTTGATATGCCCTCTGGCACTCCACTAGAAGAAACCATGCGATGGACTAAAAAGATCGAAGAAAAAGTTAGAAACCACGTCTCTCCTGAAGAAGAACGCGCCATCACTTCAATAGCGGGCATCAAATATACTGATACTGCTCCGCTTTATGAAAACCGTTATGGCCAAGTAATTGTCAGCCTCACACCGCGTGAGGGTGATCTTAGGGAGGTCGACATAGTGATTGACGACATGAGGGCTGAGGTAGGCTCCAACAATGGCCCAGCAAATGTAACGTTTACCCGCATCTCAGGAGGCCCACCACTCACCAAACCTGTTAGCGTCAAAATTCGAGGTGATAATTTTGAAGATTTAAGAGCTGTTACCTCTCACTTACAAAGCTTTCTGGAAACGGTTGAATCAGTATCTGACATCAGCAGTGATGATAGTCCAGGGCGAAACGAATTAAATTTAAAACTGAATTACGAATCAATCAATCGGATCGGCATGGATCCCCAATCGGTTACTCGATCAATCCGCTTATTCGTCGATGGTGAAATCGTCACCTTCATGCAATCGGAAGGTGAAAAAATAGAGGTTCGAGTTAAAGCTCAATCAAATGACTTAGCCGGAATAGATGAACTTCTATCCCAATCGATCACAACCCCCTCCGGAGCACAGGTCGCGTTGAGAGAATTAGTACATATCGAAACAGGAAGGTCACGCGAGAGCATTCGACATTACAACTTCCGAAGAACCATTACCCTTGAGGCGGATATTGATCGCGAAAAAATTAACGAAGTACAAGTTAATAATCTCATTAAAAATGAATGGGGGGAAATCAAGATAAACCACCCTAACGTCTCGCTCGATTTCTCTGGCGCGTTGGATGACATTCAGGAAAGTCTAGACGCCATGCTGTTGCTTTTCTTATTCGGTATCAGTCTCATTTACTTGCTGATAGGAACGCAATTCAAAAGTTATTTCCAACCTCTGATGATTCTAGTTACGGTTCCCTTAGCATTTATAGGTGTAGTAATTGGCCTCATCATCACGCAGAATCCGCTGAGTCTTTACACGATGTACGGGATTGTCGCCCTTACTGGGATTTCTGTTAATAGCGCAATCGTTCTAATTGATGCCGCAAACACTCGCAGAAAAGCAGGTATGAATAGTGTTCACTCTATCGTCTTCGCCGCACGTCGGCGCGTTGTTCCTATTTTGATTACGTCTTTCACGACAATCGCAGGATTACTCTCACTCGCATTAGGTCTTGGCGGAAACTCTCTATTGTGGGGACCGGTTGCGTCGGCAATTATGTGGGGGCTGGCTGTGTCCACATTAATGACTTTATTTGTGATTCCACTGCTGTATAAGACGTTCTCGCGTTAAGTTTATTTTTCGTCAGCGACCCAAATAGCTTCCAACTCTCGTTCACTGACTTGCATCTGGCTAATTAAATCAAACGGAGAATGAGAAATGTGCAAACTATCCAGGTGCCGTTGACTCAAAAACTCTTGCGTCACCATCTGATGCAGATATTCAATTAATCCGTCGAAATATCCTTCTACGTTCAAAATTCCTACCGGCTTGGAATGAATCCCTAATTGGTACCAAGTCCACACTTCGAAGAGCTCGTCCATCGTGCCAATGCCTCCAGGCATCGCTATAAATGCATCAGCCAAATCAATCATCTTCGCCTTACGCTCATGCATCCCCACAACCGTCACCAACTCAGTTAAGTTTTGATGTACAAGTTCATCCACGCATAGTCCATGTGGTATCACACCGGTCACCCGCCCACCATGAGCAATAACCGCATCCGCCACAACGCCCATCAACCCAACTTTACCACCACCATAAACGAGCTCAATACCAGAATCGACAAGAACCTTACCAAGCTCAGTCGCCATGGATTGATAATGTTCCGAAATCCCTTTTTTGGATCCACAATAAACTGCAACACGCTGAATCATGAGTGATGTTTTCCGGGCAATGGCAGAGCAGTTTTGTACTTAACTTGCTTGAGCGCAAAACTTGATTTAATGTTTCCAACCCCCGGTATTTTTGACAAAAAATTCAAAATAAAGTCCTCTAATGCCTGAATATCAGCTACTACGACTCTCAGCAAATAATCAGATTCTCCTGTCATGAGATAACACTCCATGACTTCTGGTCGTGACTGAATCGACTCTTCGAATCGCTCCAACGCAGACTCAACTTGTCGCTCTAATGCGACATTGATAAACACGCTCACCTTCAGCCCAACCTTCAATGAGTCAACCAATGACACATACCGGCTGATATACCCCGACTGCTCGAGCGCTTTAACGCGAGCTAAGCTCGGAGAGGGGGAAAGCCCAATGGCTTTGGACAAGTCAATATTTGTAATCCTTGCATTGTCTTGAAGGAGTCGCAAAATCTCCCAATCAATTGAGTCAAGCATAATAAACGATATTAAATTTTGTATTTATGCATTTTATAATATATTTATGCGGTAAATAGCATTATTTATAAGCACAAACAGAATCACCTGCTTAAAGAAATTAGCTATGATAAGCGTCTAAATTTTAATTTTGCGAAAAATGAGCTGAGGTAATTTTAGATGACCGACACGTCAAATCAAAAACAAATGAATGTATCCGCGTTCTGGCGTGTACTGCCCCAAGACTTAGATCCCATCGAAACGAAAGAATGGATTGACGCCTTCAATCAACTAACCGCAATCGAAGGTGGGGAGCGGGCGACCTTTTTGCTGATGAAGCTTCTCGAGCAAGCAAGGCGTTTGCGCGTTCCTATGCCACCAGTCCTCAACACACCTTACTCAAATACCATATCGCTGGCGGATCAGCCGCCATTCCCGGGGAACCTAGATACCGAGGCCAAACTCTCCGCCATCATCAGATGGAACGCACTTGCCATGGTTGTAAGAGCAAACCGCGTGAATTCCGATTTGGGCGGGCATATTGCGACCTACACCTCATCAGCAGATCTCTTTGAAGTCGGCTTTAATCACTTCTTTAAAGCTGGGCAAGACGGCGACTGTGTTTATTTTCAACCCCACTCCGCTCCAGGTGTTTACGCCCGAGCCTTTGTAGAGGGCCGACTGAGCGAAGAGAATATTGCCAACTATAGACAAGAGACTGGCGGAGTAGGCTTATCATCGTATTGCCATCCATGGCTCATGCCCGACTTCTGGCAATTCCCAACAGGATCAATGGGGCTAGGCGCAATTACCGCAATCTACCAAGCCCGATTTATGCGATATCTGGAAAACAGAGAGATACATTCCAATAGCGACCGCAAAGTATGGTGCTTCGTAGGGGATGGCGAAATGGATGAACCAGAATCTATTGCGGGTCTTTCTATGGCGTCGCGTGAAGGGCTCGATAACCTTATTTTCGTAGTTAACTGTAACTTACAAAGACTTGATGGCCCCGTTCGCGGCAATAGTTCTATTGTTCAAGAACTTGAAGGCCTTTTCGCAGGTGCGGGCTGGAATGTGGTCAAGGTAATGTGGGGGTCTGATTGGGATCCCTTATTCGCACTGGATCACGATAACGTCATCATCAAAAGACTGCATGAAACAGTAGATGGTGAATTACAGAAATATGCAGCAACAGATGGGCAATTTAACCGCGAAGCATTCTTCAATAAATATCCAGAATTACAAAAACTCGTATCTCATCTATCCGATGAGGATATTGACCGTCTCGAGCGAGGGGGGCATGACCCCATTAAAATTTATGCGGCCTACCACGCCGCTGCCAATCACAAAGGAAGGCCGACGGTTATTCTTGCCCAAACCAAAAAAGGGTACGGCATGGGCCATTGGGGCCAGGGGAAAATGACATCCCATCAACAGAAGAAATTAGAGAATGATGCATTATTGGCCTTCAGAGATCGCTTCTCTATTCCTCTGTCTGACGAAGACGTAGAAAACCTTCGGTTCTATATTCCTGAGGCTGAAAGTCCAGAAATGAAATACCTGCATGGCCAACGAGAGAAATTGGGCGGCTACCTTCCTGCTAGGGTCAGACGCGCGAAACCTATAACTGCTCCAAGATTAGAAGAATTTACAAAACTCACTGGTGGTACGGGAGAAAGAGCACAGTCGAGCACAATGGTATTCGTGCAAATGCTGTCCCAGTTATTAAAAAATAAAGAGCTTGGCAACCGCGTGGTGCCCATTGTCGCCGACGAAGCGCGCACCTTTGGTATGCAATCCTTGTTTAGACAAGTTGCGATCTACTCCCCATTCGGTCAACTGTATGACCCTGAGGATCGGGATGAACTGCTCTACTATAAAGAAGCCAAAAATGGTCAGATACTAGAAGAAGGCATTACGGAAGCAGGAGCAATATCGTCATGGATAGCAGCGGCCACGTCGTATTCCACACACGGCACCACGATGCTTCCTTTCTATATTTTTTATTCATGCTTTGGGTTCCAACGAATCGGCGATCTAGTTTGGACGGCTGGAGACTCTCGAGCACGAGGATTTTTACTCGGTGCGACGGCAGGACGCACCACGCTATCCGGCGAAGGATTACAGCATGAAGATGGCTCCAGTCACCTTTTGTTCTCAACCGTACCGAACTGTGTAGCTTATGATCCCACCTACGGTTATGAAGTCGTGACTATTATTCAAGACGGTATGAGACGAATGCTCGAAGAGCAGAACGATGTTTTTTACTACGTCACAGTAATGAATGAGAATTACCCCCACCCAGCCATGCCTGACAACGCTTCAGAGGGTATTATTAAGGGCATGTATCGCATCAAAGAGGAGGCGAAACCCAAAGCAGCACATGCCCAATTGCTGGGGTCAGGAACAATTCTTCGAGAAGTTTTGGCTGCGTCAGAGCTGCTGCAAGATGACTGGAAGGTATCCACAGATGTTTGGAGCGTTACAAGCTTCACCGAGCTCAGACGTGATGGCTTAAGTATAGATCGAGAAAGCATGTACAACCCTGAAGTGGCAGAGAAAAGTACCTGGGTTGCTCAGTGTCTTGAAGCCACGAAGGGACCCGTCATCGCCACAACCGATTACATGCGTTCCGTACCCGACCTCATCCGAACCTGGGTACCTAGACGATATGTAACCTTAGGCACTGACGGTTACGGAAGAAGTGATACAAGGAAGGCCTTGAGAGATTTCTACGAAGTCGACCGCTTTCATATCACCCTTGCAACACTAAAAGCACTGGTTGCAGATGGGGCAATTGAAAAAAAGACACTCGCAAAAGCAATCCAAAAGTATGGCCTCGAAGGTAACAAACCAAACCCATGGGACATTTAATTGAATTTACAAAATACTATAAAACCACTCTTGGTGGGCATCAAAATGAAGGGGAAATATCCAGGCCTTTGTGGTTCAGATATGCTTAAAATTAGCTTTTTTGTGTTTGGGCTATTTGTATCCACCGCCGTCAGCGCGCCAATAGACAAATTCGTGCCCTGGGGAGAGAATCCAATCCCCCCGCCCCTAAATGTCGCCACGCTAAATGGAGAACCAACGAGTCTTGAAAAATTTTCAGGAAAAGTGGTTATTCTAAATTTTTGGGCAACTTGGTGCGCCCCTTGCTTAAAAGAAATCCCCTCGCTTTTAGCACTTAAAAGACAATTACCTGATAAAAAGTTTGCAGTCCTCTTCGTAAACTACGGTGAGTCACAAATACAGATAGAAAAAATTTGGGCTCAAATTGGCGAAGGGGAGATTACACTGATAGATCCTGGCGCTAAAAATAGCAGGCCTTGGATCGATATAGGACTTCCAACAACGGTAGTTCTCAATCAAGATCATAAAATTGTCTACAAAATTGTAGGTGATATTGATTGGTCACAACCTGACATTGTATCCATCATCAAAAGTGTGGATTAAACATCATTGCCGCGCAAAGCTCACGGCCAAAGATCCGAGTAAAATCACTAGTATAAAATAGTGCAAAATATCAGCAACTGGCAAGACTGAGAATGAGTTTAGATGAAAAAACCATAAATGACTTAGGAAGGCAGCTATACGACGCCTGGGACAATACGACTCAAATCACACCCATCACAGAGTCCACACCTAACATTACGATTGAAGAGGCTTACCAGGTTCAACTGAACATGATCAACCGACGACTCTTACAAGGTGAGTCAATTGTCGGAAAGAAAATCGGGATTACTGCTAAAGCCGTCATGAATATGTTGGGCGTTAATCAACCAGATTTTGGGCACCTCATGTCTGGGATGGAATTTAAAGAATCGCAAAGCCTGCCCTTCGAAATATTCTGCCAACCCAAAGGTGAGGGAGAAATCGCGTTTCTACTCAAAAAAGACCTCACGGGACCAGGTATCACGACGGCTCAAGTGATAGCTGCAACCGATTGTGTGTTACCCGCTTTTGAGATTGTTGACTCTCGCATCGAAAATTGGAACATCAAAATTCAAGACACAATAGCTGACAATGCTTCAGCTGGGGCCTTTGTACTTGGCTCTCCTCAAAGGAGCATCCAAGGTATCAACCTAGCGACTTGCGGCATGGTGTTAAAAAAAAACGGGGAAATAATAGGCACAGGTTCTGGAGCGGCCACGCTCGATCACCCACTCAACGCGGTCGCATGGCTTGCCAATATGTTAGGGAGTCTAGGTATGAGTCTTAAAGCTGGGGAGGTCATTCTATCTGGCTCATTATCCATCATGTTTCCTATACAGTCCGGCGATAACTTGGAGATGGAAATCGAAGGAATCGGAAAAACGACCTGTCAATTTAACTGAACAAGATTGATTCAACGCTTCCAAACGCCAGGATGACATCGCTGATAATTGGGCGCATAGGTAATATCCACTCCTAATTCTTGAGCAGCCCTCCATGACCATCGAGGATCGTCCATTGCTGCTCTCGCAATAGCGACGAGATCTGCAGCACCTGAAGTGATCGCCTCTTCCGCCTGCGCAGGCGTTGTAATCATACCGACACCCATAGCTGCCATCGAAGTATCACTCTTCACTCTCTTCGAGAATGGTAAATTAAATCCAGGTGCGAATTCGATTTGCTGACGGGAATCAAGCTGACCCGATGTCACATCAACAAAATCACACCCTCTTATTTGCAACTCTTTCGCAAATGCGATCATCTCTTCTGGATTTAAACCACCTTCAACCCAGTCCGATCCGGAAATGCGGGCTCCTACTGCAACATGATCTGGAACGACTGACTTAACAGCATCAAAAACCTCGAGAGGGTATTTAAGCCTGTTAGACAAATTACTTCCACCATATGAGTCAGTGCGCTGATTAGAAAGAGGAGATGTAAATTGATTAAGAAGATAACCGTGAGCCGCATGAATTTCTATCACATCAAACCCGAGGTTAACCGCCCTCTTAGCCGCATCAACGAATTCAGTTTTAACCCTCGCAAGATCATCCGTTCCCATCATTTTTGGCACATGCCAACCATCTGTAAACGCTAATGCACTTGGAGCTATTGTCTCCCAAGGACTCTCACCTGCCTGAAGTGCTGCCCCTCCCATCATCGGTGTTTTTGCAGACCCTTTTCTCCCGGCATGCGCGAGCTGAATACCCAACTTCGACTGCCCATGATTCCTACAAAACGTCACCACCCGCTCCAATGCACGCTCCGTTTCCTCATCATAAAGCCCAAGGCACCCGTGCGATATACGGCCTTGGGGGGAAATATGTGTTGCCTCAAAAATCAACAAGCCACCAGCTCCGATAGATAAACTACCGTAATGCATTAGATGCCAGTCGTTAGCCTGGCCCTCTTCAGCCATGTACTGACACATGGGAGAGACGACGATTCTGTTGGACAAGTCAATCGGGCCCAACTGAAAATGGGAGAAAAGTTTAGATGCCATAATTGTTTCCTTAATTAAACACTGCAGTAACTTGCAACACTCAAGCCAAAGTGTCGCTTATTTTAACGACTATTGTTTGTTGGGCACTGGCCGCAGGCACCAGTAGGTTCACATCCGAAACAACCTTTGACACTCTTACCACCTCGGTGGCCGGCCGCCGTATCGGATATCTTTATAAAACTATGTGCTCGCGGAAACAATCTAAGAACTATTTGTGAAATAGCAACTTTTTGGTTGGGAAGCCACCTATTCAGGAGATAGATCAAACTAGTCGATACAATCAACAGCAGAACGACAAATTCAATCACTCGATAAGACATCATCGGCACCTAAGCAAGGAGTTGATAAACCAACAAGGACGCCAAATACGCCAATCCAAATAAATATGTCGTGGCGACTAGAACAACCTTCCATGATTGCGTTTCTTTTTTTATGACCGCTAATGTAGCTAAACACTGAGGCGCAAAAATGTACCAGACGAGTAAGGACATTCCGGTTGCAAAGCTCCAATCGGCAGCAATAATTGGTAACAGCTGGGCAGATGGGTCTTCAACACTTGCTGAGATAGCGTAGACCGTCCCCAGCGCGCTAACAGCTACCTCTCGAGCAGCCAAGCCAGGTATCAGCGCAACACAAATTTGCCAGTTAAACCCGAGCGGTTGGAATAACCATTCAATCGCATGGCCAATTCGACCTGCAATACTGTAATCAATCGGAACACCAACCCATCCCTCCGGAGGAGCTGGATACGTTGAAAGTACCCAAAGTATCACTGTGATTGCCATAATCACCTTACCCACCCTTGCGAGAAAAACACGTGCACGCTCCCACAATCCAAACAGCACATCCCGCACATTAGGCAATCGATACGAAGGGAGCTCTAGCATTAACGTCTGAGCCTGGAGGCTACTACGTCTTATTTTTTTCATTACAAATGAGACGACAACCGCGCTGATGATTCCCGCAGCGTACAGAGCAAACAAGGTCAGCCCTTGCAAATTAAACAATCCCCAAACAGTTTGGTCGGGGATGAAAGCCGCAATTAACAGCGCATAGACGGGGAGCCTCGCAGAGCAAGTCATTAAAGGCGCCACCAGGATTGTAGTAATGCGGTCTCTCTGATTCTGAATCGAACGAGTTGCCATAATGCCTGGAATCGCGCAGGCAAAACTGGAGAGCAAAGGGATAAAGGAACGTCCCGAAAGCCCGGCCCCAATCATAAAACGGTCTAGTAAAAATGCTGCTCGTGGAAGATAGCCCGACTCTTCCAAAATTAAAATAAACAAAAATAGCAATAAAATTTGAGGCAAGAAGATTACGACACTACCTACGCCACCAATTAGACCCTCGACAATAAATCCTCTCAGCGGCCCCTCTGGCAAGACTATTGCCACAAAACGTCCGAATGCGCTGATACCTGCATCAATCAGCTCCATGAAGGGAGCGGCCCAGGAGAAGACCGCCTGGAACATCAGAAACATAGCTAACGCCAAAATTAATAAACCAGCAAATGGATGTAGAAAAACCCTATCCAAAATATCATCCGTTGGAGAAGTTTTGCTGGGCATCACCACATTAGCGGAAATTAGCCTTTTGGCTTCTTCGTGATAATCCATATCGTCAGCCAACGACAGTGGGGCTTGAGGTAGATTTTGCTTGATTTCATTAATTAACTGATCCGCACCATTTTTACGAACGGCAATTGTTTCTATGACTTGAATACCAAGTTCCTCTGACAACCCCTGGGTGTTTATTATTATGCCGCGTCGTTTTGCCGTATCAGACATATTGAGGGCTATAATCATCGGGATTCCGAGCGCCCTAACTTCCAAAGCAAACCTTAAATGTAACCTTAAATTTGTCGCATCAACAACACAAACAATGACATCAGGACGTCTCTCACCTGCAACATTACCCAAGCAAATATCCTTGGTAACGATTTCATCTAAACTATCGGTATCAAAAGAGTAAGCGCCCGGCAGATCTAAAAGTTCCCATTCTTGACCGGCATCCAAACGCATCAAGCCCGACTTTTTCTCTACCGTAACACCGGGGTAATTAGCCACTTTTTGCCGACTACCAGTCAGCAAGTTAAAAAGCGCTGTTTTACCGCAATTTGGATTGCCAACTAGAGCGACTCTCATGACAGTCATGACTGCAACCCGTCAGCTACCGAACTTCCACACGATTTGCTTCGCTCACACGAAGCGCGAATCTCGTGAATCCGATTTGCACTAGAAGTGGATCTTGGCCGACAGGGCCGAAAGTAATTAACTTCACGTCCTCCCCCTCAATAAAGCCAAGGTTTCTAAGTCTACGCGCTATCGAGTCATTTGCAGACCTCGGAACCACGCTTGTAATTGTTGCCTGCTCTCCAATCTTCATATCGGAGAGGTATCTTTTTTCCATAGCGCCTAAACCTAAATGAGAATGATTTACATTATACATTTTTTACCTCATATCACTCGATCTATTACCTGTTTGCAAGCACATACCACTAATAGAGTTATAAATTGACAGCGTCTATACTAAGGTTACAGAGCAGACTAACCGCTAAATTCGGCACATAGATTCGAGCAGCACCCGTCACAACTCCTTTAAATCGCTTAGAATCAGGGATATCGAAATATACAAATATCCTCTTGGTTATGAAAATAAGAATCATCCCAGTTACCCCTTTTTCCCAAAATTGCTCATTACTTATTTGTGAAACCACCAAAAAAGCAGCATTAGTCGATCCTGGCGGAGATATTGATCGCATATTTGACGTGATCAAGGAAGAATCGATTACCGTAGAAAAAATTCTACTCACCCACGGACATCTAGATCATTGTGGTGCCAGTAAACAAATTCGAGACCAGCTTAATATTTCGATTGAAGGACCCCACAAAGATGATCAATTCTGGATTGACCAGCTCGAAGAACAAAGCAAACAATTTGGTTTACCCAATGCGTCTTCGTTCATTCCTGATAGATACTTAAATGATAATGAAATTGTAGAATTTGGAACAATTAAATTGTTGGTGAAGCACTGCCCAGGGCATACGCCTGGGCATGTTATTTTCTTTTCGCCAGAAGAAAAAATTGCGATTGTCGGAGACGTGCTTTTCAGTGGGTCCATTGGACGAACCGACTTCCCGAGGGGGGATTACGACACACTCATCGAAGCCATCACAACCAAAATGTGGCCCTTAGGTAACGATGTCACTTTTTTTCCCGGACATGGTCCAACTTCGACTTTTGGAATAGAAAGACAGACTAACCCTTATGTAGGGGACTTTGTAACGGGCATTCATTGATGGTTTAAACTAATGGTCACTTGACCAATGTTTCCGAAGGGGGGTTATTTATGGAACTAACAATCAAACCGCTGCACCCGCTATTTGTCGCAGAAGTTGCCGGCCTGGACATTCGAGATCCGTTGTCGCCAGAAATTCAAGATCAAATACAAAACCTAATCGATCAACATGGGATATTGATATTCCGAGATCAAAACATCTCGGATGACCAGCAAGTCGTATTCAGTCGATATTTTGGGGAAATTGAGATCGCTAACAGCAAACACAATATCACGAAACAAGAAAACCGCAGACTATCCAATATGTTTGCTGACATATCTAACCTCAATAAAAATAACGAATTTCACGAAAAAGAATCAAGACAACGAATCTTCAATTTAGGAAACAGAATATGGCACTCTGATAGTGCCTTTCGTCCGAATCCAGCGCGATACTCCTTATTGTCAGGCAGAGAAGTTCCGAGTAAAGGTGGTGACACTCAGTACGCAGACATGCATACCCCTTATGAGCGACTCAGCCCTGAAATGAAGGAGCTTATTGAGGATCTTCGATGTGAGCATTCACTGATGTACTCTCGTGCTCGGCTTGGAATGGATTATTTTACTGAGCAAGAAAAAGAGGATTTCAAACCCGTCATACAGCCTTTAGTTCGAACGCATCCCGCAACAGGAAGAAAGTCATTATTTCTTGCCTCACACGCAGGGCGAATAGTCGATTGGCCAATAACCGAAGCCAAATTACTACTTGAAGAATTAACTGAGATAGCCACACAGAGAGAATACGTCTACACCCATAAATGGAAACGTTACGATCTAGTGATGTGGGATAATCGACGCACAATGCACCGAGGGACGCGATTTGAGGACACCAAACAGAAGCGAGATATGAGGCGAACGACAATAGCGGGTGATCCTGCCTGATATCCCAAAAACAGAATTCACTCACTCAACTTCGTTGTGGAGAGCGAACCACAAAGATCGTGACTCAAATCCAGACTGCTCTCAATTTGAGTCTCTTAGAAGACGGCGGATAATTTTACCGGTATTAGTTTTTGGCAAATCAGACAGAAACTCGATTTCTCTCGGATACTCGTGCTTTGAAAGCCGTTCCTTCACCCATCCCTTTAGCTCTTCTATTAACTTCTCATTCGGAACGCAACCGTCTCGCAACACCACATAGGCCTTAACAATCTCGGTCCGAGCCTCATCAGGCTGCCCGACTACGGCTGCGAGTTGCACCGAAGGGTGAGCAGTCAAGCAATCTTCTATGGGACCAGGTCCGATACGATAACCCGCGCTAGTGATCACATCATCATCACGCCCAACAAATGTAATATAGCCATCATCATCGATAGATCCCGTGTCACCCGTAACTAACCAGTTGCCGATAAATTTATCCTGCGTCGCCTGCTCGTTGTTCCAGTAGCCAAGGAACATTACAGGGTTCGGTGTGGCTACTGCGATCATGCCCGTTTGTCCATAAGGTTTTTCATTCCCATCCGCATCAATAATTGCAACCCTGTGGCCTGGTGCCGCACGACCAATCGCTCCTGGCTTTAATGGATAAAGCGATGAGCATCCACTCACTGTCATATTGCATTCCGTCTGACCATAAAATTCATTAATAAAAATACCTAATGTATTGCGGGACCAATCCTGCAACTCAAATCCCAATGACTCACCTCCGCTAGCTAATGATCTAAGCTTTAATGCTTCAAAATTCTTTTCCGGGATGGCTCGCATCATCCTCAGCGCAGTTGGAGGCATAAATACGTTCCTAATGGAATGTCGGATCATCAAATTAAGCGCCGCATCAGGTTCAAACTTATCAAAGCGTCTGGCAATTACTGGAACACCGACTTGCCACGCAGCAAAAAGAACATCAACCAGACCGCCAATCCAAGCCCAATCTGCTGGAGACCAAATTAAATCACCGTCTTGCCCTAGGAAATCATGCGAAAACTCAACTCCTGGCATGTGACCAATCATCGTACGATGTGGCAAAAGCGCCCCTTTAGGGTCACCTGTTGTCCCTGAGGTATAAATAATCATCGCTGGATCATCTGCCATCGTTTGCACTGATTCGAAAGAATCAGAGGCGCGCTGAAGTAACCCATAAAAATCCTCTACGCCATCGCCATCGCCATCGACATTGAACACAACTTGCAGATCTGGTAATTCATGTCGAATTACAGCGATTGAATTCACCCCAACCGAGTCAGTAACAACAAACTTCGCACCAGAATCTCGCAATCGATATCGCAAAGCATCTTGCCCAAAAAGTGTAAACAAAGGCACCGCTATTGCGCCCGATCGATAGCTCGCCAAGTGCGTTACGCCCACCTCAGGCCGTTGCGGCAGTAAAACACCAATCCGATCATGGCGCTGCAGACCGAACGCGGAAAAAACGTTTGCCAGTTGATTCGACAGCAAATGAATATCTTTAAACGTATACCGTTTTTGAATACCATCGGTCGTCTCGTACACCAATGCTGTACGTCCATCTTCCTCAATCCACTTGTCGCATATATCCCAAGCTATGTTATAGCGTTGAGGCACCTGCCATTCAAATTGATTAATCAGTGCTTGATAAGAGTTTGCTCTGGGTAACATGCTGCGCGCCGTTTTTACGTTTATGAAATGCTAACAAAAAAATGGGTCGGCAGATTGACTATGGGAGGGCCTTTAAGCTAAGACCGGAAGATAACATTCTAGAATGTAAATTGGAGGGGGGGTTGACGGGAGACAGGCTCCCGTCAAAGTATAACTTTTAAATCATTAATCTATCGATTGGATATTGGTCGCTTGGTCGCCTTTAGGGCCACTCGTGACGTCATACGATACTTTTTGATTTTCTTCTAACGTCTTAAAGCCATTCGATTGAATTGCTGAAAAATGTACGAACAAATCCTTACCGCCATCATCAGGAGTAATAAAACCGAAACCTTTTGAATCGTTAAACCATTTAACTGTACCAGTACTCATTGTGTCTTTCCTTGAAAATAATAAAATATATGCCAAAACTTCAAGAAGAGACCGTCTTTCACCCGATGTTAAGAATGTTCCCTTAATCAGGTGAGGAGATAGTACGACATCGCTAAACATCTTCCCCAGCTTGATAATCTTGCACGCGCCTTATAACGTATAAAGCCAGTCACGTCAAAATAAATCTTAGCCGTCAAAACCTTTAAACTTAGATATTTCAGTGGTTTTTTAACCACCTAATCACTAATATAAGACTGTATATAGTAACAGACGCAACTTAAAGAGGGAAACACGAATGTCAGATGAACTAAAAGCCGCCGCGCTTGAGTACCACGAATACCCCAGACCTGGGAAAATATCAGTGGTTCCAACAAAAGGGTTAACCAATCAGCGAGACCTGGCGCTTGCGTACTCACCTGGAGTCGCTTATGCATGTAAAGCGATAGAAGCTGACCCAAGTATGGCGGCCAAATACACATCCAGAGCGAACCTAGTCGGAGTTATTACCAACGGTACAGCTGTTCTAGGCCTAGGCAACATCGGCCCTCTAGCCGGAAAGCCTGTCATGGAAGGTAAAGCTTGTTTATTTAAGAAATTTGCAGGTATTGATGTTTTTGATATCGAATTGGCAGAGACTGATCCAGATAAATTGGTCGATATTATTGCGGCACTAGAGCCCACACTGGGCGGCATTAATCTAGAGGACATCAAAGCCCCAGAATGTTTTTATATCGAGAAGAAACTAAAAGAAAAGCTGAGCATTCCCGTCTTTCACGATGATCAGCATGGCACTGCGATTATCGTAGGTGCCGCGATTATTAATGGGCTAAAGGTCGTCGGTAAAAATTTAGACCAGGTCCGACTTGTTTGCTCAGGCGCAGGTGCCGCGGCGATAGCATGTCTTAATTTACTCACCACCTTAGGGGTAAAAAAAGAAAATATTATTGTTTGCGATTCAAAAGGAGTGATCTCTATAAGTCGCATTGGCACTCTAAATGAGAGTAAAGCCATCTATGCGAGCGACACACCTTTTGTGTCCGTAGATGAAGCGATGCGAGGTGCTGATATTTTTCTCGGATTATCAGGACCAGGCACGATCAAAAAAGAGTGGGTCGCCGAAATGGCAGATAAACCCTTAATCTTGGCGCTTGCAAATCCGACACCGGAAATCATGCCTGAAGAAATTAAATCAGTACGGCCTGATGCCGTGATCGCCACGGGGCGTTCTGATTACCCTAACCAGGTTAACAATGTTCTATGCTTTCCATTTATTTTCAGAGGGGCTTTGGACGTCGGGGCAACCAAAATCACTGAGGAAATGAAACTGGCGTGCGTTTATGCTATCGCAGAACTAGCTCGAGCAGAACGCTCGGATATCGTTGCCACAGCTTACGAGGGTCAGGAATTAAATTTTGGCCCTGACTATATTATCCCGACACCGTTCGACCCACGACTCATTACATTAATAGCACCTGCGGTTGCTCAGGCCGCTATGGACAGCGGGGTCGCGACACTCCCCATTGAAGACATGTCGGCCTACCGGGAAAAAATTTCTAACCTCGTATATCAAACTGGCTTCGTGATGAAACCAGTCTTTGAGGCGGCAAAAGCCGACCTAAAGAAGGTTATTTACGCGGAGGGTGAGGATGAAAGAGTGTTACAAGCGGTCCAAGTCCTTACAGATGAAAAACTTTGCCTCCCAATTCTTATTGGGCGACCCGATGTTATCAACTCAAGGATTGAGAGAGCTGGACTTCGAATAAAAGCTGGAGAACACTTTGAGGTAGTCAACCCAGAAAACGACGAACGCTTCAAAGAGACCTGGCAAGAGTACTATCAAATCATGAGAAGAAAAGGTGTGTCTCCTGACGACGCTAAAGCGGCCGTTAGAAGCTCCGCAACACTCATTGGAGCCATGCTCGTTCGGCGCGGGGACGCCGATGCGCTAATTTGTGGAGCCATCGGGCGTTACAAAGATCATCTAAAACACGTTTCTAACGTGATTGGCAAAAGAGAAGATGCGTCTATTTTTGCAGCAATGAATTTATTGCCCATGCAGAATCGAACGCTATTTATCAGTGATACGTACGTGAACCTTAACCCATCTGCTGAAGAAATTGCGGAAATAACACTCATGGCAGCTGATGAAGTTAAGCGTTTTGGCTTAATGCCTAAGGTTGCCCTCATTTCTCACTCAAATTTTGGGACTGAAAACAATCCATCAGCGACAAAAATGAGTGACGCGCTCGACATCATCCAAAAATTAGCCCCCGATTTGGAGATCGATGGAGAGATGCATGGCGATGCGGCATTAAACGAGGTCATTCGGCAACGAACACATCCCGACTCAAAATTAAAGGGTGAGGCAAATCTATTAATCATGCCGAGCGTAGAAGCCGCTAACATTTCCTATAATCTTCTGAAGATGGTTAGTGGTGATGGGATAACCGTTGGTCCAATACTATTGGGGGCTAAAAAAGCGGCACACATCGTCACGCCAACCGTAACGGTTCGCAGAATTGTAAATATGACTGCTCTAGCCGCAGTCGACGCCGCATCTAGAGCTAACACACTGGCTCAATAGATAAATTTATGGCGTTTAAAAATTAATGACATATTCATTTCGAACAAAGACAAGCACCCTCGAGGGTCATCACACGCAATGAAAAGGAAAAAGGATGTCTGACCAAAATTTATTTTCTGGAGAAATGACCGAAAAGCAGCGTCTATTCCGTGACGAGTATAAAAAAAATATAGCCAATTGGTATTCAGGCTGGGGGCACCTCTTATCAATATATGCACCTGGGCTCCTAGTCATTGCATTTTGTATTCGTCACATTGAAAATCCTAACTGGTTAGAAATTGCATTGTTGATACCCATTGTTCTCATTTATAACTTTAACGAATGGTGGATTCATAAAAATGCAATGCATAAACCGATTAAGGGATTAGGTGGCGCGCTGATGCCAGTGTTTCATCGACATGTACATCAGCACCACCAATACTTCACCTCGAGAAGAATGACGTACGACACAAATCAGGAATGGCGCATTGTTTTATTTCCGCCTTATGCTCTGATTATTTTTCTGATCGGCACTCTCCCTGCTGCATTCCTCCTAGGTCAACTATGGAGCCCGAATGCCGGGTATATCCTGATGCTAACAACGCCTTTTTATTACTTAAACTACGAAACCTTTCACTTATGCTGTCACGTTAAGGAGAATTGGTTTGTTCGCAATTGTCCTCTAGTAAATACGATCCGTCGCCATCATGCCGCTCACCATAGTCAACATATTATGATGGCCAGAAACATGAATTTAACCTATCCAATTGCGGATTGGTATATGGGCACTAGCGATCTCAATCGCGGATTATTAGGGCATCTTTTTAACGGTTACGATCAACATCACGTCAAGAGTCAATTTCAATCCGACCAAGGTGCTGAGCTTGAGCAAACCTCCTCAACATAAGAGTCGGCTATCTTAACAAAAATAAGACTTATGGCCGCAGCGTTACCAACAATTAGGCAACTCACATATTTAATTACGTTATCCGAAACATTGAATTTCCGCCAAGCTTCTGAGAAGTTGTTTGTCACGCAGTCCACTCTGTCAGCGGGTATCAAAGAACTAGAGATCACTCTCGGCGCAACACTCTTCGAACGAACCAAACGAAACGTTCGATTAACCGAAATAGGGTCCGAAGTATTACGTAGAGCACAGTCGATACTTACCGAAGTAGATGACTTAAGCAGCTTCACAGAGCGTTTAAAAAAACCTCTCAGCGGAACATTGAAATTAGGTGTCATTCCTACCATAGCTCCTTTTCTGCTTCCCATCGTAATCCCCACATTGAAGGCAAATTATCCGGCATTGAAACTTTATCTAAGGGAAGATTATTCTCTTCGCCTTCTAGACCAACTCAAATCTGGAGAGCTTGATTTTGCAATCATCGCGCTTCCCTACAATACCGAAGACCTCATCACCAACACACTGTTCAAAGACGAGTTTTGGTGGGTCGCAAAAAAAGGCGTGGCACTTGCAAAATCGAAAGAAATATCAATAAAAGATGTAAACCTAAACGACCTTCTGTTACTGGAAGAAGGACACTGCCTCAGGAATCACGCGATCGAGGCCTGCGGCGCTCAAGCAGTTAACTCACCGAATGAATCTTTCGCAGCAACCAGCCTCTATACCCTACTTCAAATGGTTGATAATGGATTGGGATCTACACTCCTTCCAGAAATGGTTCTTAAATCTGGGGCATTACTTGGAACTGATCTCGTAGCAAGACCATTTTCACATAAACCACCTTATCGAGAAATTGCGTTATTAAGAAGAAAGACTGACAATAGAAAAATTGATTTTGAGTTGCTCTCAGCGCTAATCGTATCCGAAAAAAAACGATATTCGTCCCAGCTCGGGGCTTCCCGTTCTAAACGAGCTGCGACTAGACGCTAGCCCTATTCTCTAACCGTTTGATTCCAGAATAAAATAAGACGGAACCATCCAGACAGCACAACTACCTGTATTCAATATGCAAAATACTGACGAGTGGGCATTCCCTCAATCTTTAAGGCCTAATGCCGAAAACCTTAAATTCAACCTCACCAGATCGGTTAACTCTGTTGTAAAGGTTCGTACGTTGATATCGGCCGACGCGTTCACCGCTGGCATTCTTGGGACGGAACGTATCGGCAGCGGCGTCTTGATTAACGAAAACGGTTTGATTCTTACGATAGGATACCTTGTCACTGAAGCCGAATCAGTCTGGGTAACAACGAACCTTAACCAAAGTCTCCCGGGACATGTTGTAGCTTATGACCAAACGACTGGACTTGGTTTAATTCAAGCTTTTGGAACACTACAGATTGAGCCATCTGACCTCGAGAAAAGTAATCTAATAAACCCCTCCGATGATGCTTACTTTGTAAGCTACGGAGGACTTGACCATGCTCTTCATTCAAAAATTATACGTGTTGACGAATTCGCCGGATATTGGGAATATGTTTTGGATCAAGCAATCTACACCTCACCTCCCCATCCTCAATGGGGAGGTGCTGCTATATTCAATGGACGAGGTCACGTCATAGGAATCGGCTCACTGTTTCTTCATGAAGTTTTTGAAGGGCAAAGCCAACAAGGCAATCTCGCTATACCTACCCATCTTTTGGAACCAGCCCTAAACGACCTATTAGAATTCGGGCGACCATTAACCCCCGCCAGACCTTGGATCGGCATGTACACTACAGAAACGGGTGGCGAACTAATTGTGAGTAGTCTGGCTCGTTACGGTCCCGCAGAACTCGCTGGCATCTTGCAAGGAGACCAAATCATGTCGATTGGCGAAGAGAAGACGTCAACACTTGCTCATTTCTTTAGGTCTGTTTGGAATCTTGGATCCGCAGGTGTTTCAGTGCCACTGCAAATAAACCGAGAAGGAAATGAATTAAAGTTTGTAATTAATTCAGCAGACAGAAATGATTTTCTTCTTAAACCTAAAACTCATTAAAAAAACCCCTTGGGAAGACACCTAAATGAATGACCTGTTAATCAAAAATGGAATGATTATCGATGGATCGGGGCGAGATCGATTCACAGGAGATATCTCAATTAAAGATGGGTTCATAACTGGCGTCGGAAATAACCTGGGTACAGCGACCCGAATTGTCGATGCGGAAGGCCTCTTAGTAACCCCGGGGTTTGTTGATGTCCACACGCACTATGATGGGCAAGTCACCTGGGATCCCTATTTAACTCCTTCGACGTTTCACGGAGTCACTACAGCCGTATTTGGGAATTGTGGCGTTGGGTTCGCTCCAGTTAGAAAAAACGATGTGCCATACCTCATCAATCTGATGGAAGGAGTAGAAGACATACCGGGATCCGTTTTGTCAGAAGGTGTGGATTTTAATTGGGAATCCTTTCCGCAATACCTCGATGTTCTCGACTCATCCCCCAAAGCTATCGATATCGGCGCTCAAGTTCCACACGGTCCTCTGCGGTTTTATGTGATGGGCGAGAGGGGGGGGGATCACAATGCAATTCCTACTGATAAAGAAGTAGAATCTATGGGCTTGCTGCTCGAGGAATCGTTAACCGCAGGAGCTATGGGGTTTACTACATCCAGAACAACGAAACACTTGAGTCGTGACGGAAAAAATACGCCGAGCCTGTCAGCAAAACATGCTGAACTTCGTGGATTAGCCCAAGCCATGAAGCGGGCTGGAAAAGGGATTATTGAGGTTAATTCGGATTTTGGTCCAGGTGAATTTGAAATCATGCGCATGGTCAGCGAAGTGTCGGGGCGACCCTTGTCCATCTTACTTTTACAGACGAATAATTCTCCCGACCTTTGGCGACAAACTCGAGATCAAATCCATGAGGCCCGAGCGCAAGGCCTGACGGTTAACGGTCAAGTAGGATGCCGGCCCATCGTCATCATTATGGGGCTCGAAACCACAATCAATCCATTTTCAACGCATCCAAAGTGGATCCAATTGTCATTGCTTACACGTGAAGAACGCCTGTCAAGAATCAAGCATGACCAGCAGCTGCGTCACGATTTAGTCCACCAATTACCTGACGACGAACATACAAGACGAATTAAAGAATGGTTACCAAAGACGTTCTTAATGAATAAGGGGTTTGATTACGAGCCCTCACCAGAAGATGGTATCTGCGAAATTGCACGAAAGAAAGGAGTAAGTCCTTTCGAAGTAGCCCTAGAAGGAATGCTTCAAAATGAAGGCAAAGGGCTCCTGGCACACACTTTTGAGAACTATTTTGATGGGGATCTTGAAGTCATAAGAGAAATGTTGCTGGACGAAGGCACCATCATTGGTCTTGGCGATGGAGGAGCACACGTGTGTACTGTATGCGATGAAGGTGCACCAACATATTTGCTGTCGCACTGGGGTCGTGATAGAAAAAGAGGACCAACCATTCCTTTAGAATTTTTAGTACAGAAACATACATCCATTAGCGCACGTGGTTATGGCTTTCTCGATCGAGGGTTGATTCAAGTTGGATACAAAGCAGATCTTAATGTTATTGACTATGAGCAACTGTCATTATTAGATGCTGAGATTGTTTATGATTTGCCGGCTGGTGGGAAACGCTTAATTCAAAGAGCGCGAGGTTACCGTCACACATTCGTGTCAGGAGTAGAAATTATTCACCTAGACGAACAAACCGGAAATCTGCCAGGGCGTCTTCTAAGATAAACACGAGGGGATCAATATGAACTTAAAGGATGCTGTCATTATTGTTACTGGAGGGGGCACAGGAGTTGGTGCAGCCTGCGCACGAGTTTTGGCTAAACGTGGCGCCCGAGTCGTCATTAACTACAAAAAAAGCCAAGCAGGCGCACTTGAAGCAGCGAAACAATGCAAACAATTAGGAGGCGATGCAATTACGACGCAAGGTAATGTTGTCCTAGATGATGATTGCAAAAAAATAGCATCTGAGGCCATGGAGCGATGGGGAAGGATTGATGGACTTGTTAATAATGCAGGCATCACAAAATTCGCCGCACCGCGAGATCTAGCGGCTCTAAGCTCCGAAGACTTCATCGATTTATACTCGACCAACGTAGTAGGTTCCTACCAAATGATTCGGGCGTGCGCCGAGCATCTAAAAACGTCACGTGGATCAGTCGTGAATATCTCCTCTATTGCTGGAGTCAAAGCAATTGGATCTTCTACCGCATACATCGCGTCTAAGGCGGCATTGAATGCGATGACAGTAGCACTTGCCCGCGCGCTGGCTCCGGAGATTCGCATCAATGCAGTCTGTCCCGGACTTGTGGATACCGAGTGGCACTCAAAGCGTTTCTCAGAAAACGAATATAAATCATTTCTAGAAAACTATGAAAATACAGTACCGTTGAGATCAGCAGCAACACCTGAGGATATTGCCGAGTGCGTTATTTGGTTGCTCTCATCAGCTAGACTGGTCACAGGAGAAACCATTCTCGTAGATGCTGGGCTACACTTAGGAAAACCCATGTAACAACTACAACTTAGATTGTAGAAAACCCTTCAAAATTAGCGGAGCCTGTATGACAGAGGACCAAACTCTAGGATTCATTGGCTTAGGCAAGATGGGGCGGCCCATGTTGCAACGATTAATAGATTCTGGTCGAAAGGTCGTTATTTACGACACCAACTGCGACGCATTAGACGCTGCAGTCGCACTTGGCGGAATCCGTGCTGAATCTGTCCTCGATGTGGCCCACCGAGCGCAGATCATTATGCTAAGCCTCCCAAGCCCGGATATTGTTAAGGCAGTAGTCACCTCAGAAAAAGGTTTGATTAATGGTGACCGAGTCAAAACGATTATCGACTTTTCAACCATTGGAACGAGAGCCGCAAAGTTCATTGATGACCTAGCCAAAAAACAAAAAATTGCTTACATCGACTGTCCGATTAGCGGCGGCGTAAAAGGTGCGCATCAAGGGACACTATCAGTAATGGTTGCGTGCCCGAAGGAGTTATTCGAAGCACATAAAAATCTATTAAACATTTTTGGAAAACCGTATCACGTCGGAGAGCATCCGGGCCAAGCACAATCCATGAAACTTGCCAACAATCTTCTGTCATGTGCGGCAGTTGCGATCACGTCGGAAGCCATGGTGATGGGAACTAAAGCGGGGCTAGATCCCGAGCAAATGCTTGAGATCATTAATGCTAGTACTGGTAAAAACACCGCGACTGAACATAAGTTTCCGAAGTCAGTCCTTACCGGAACATTCGACTTCGGCTTTTCAACAGGCCTCTCATATAAAGACGTAAACCTGTGTATTGATGAGGCAGAAGCCATGGGCATTCCGATGTTTTTAGGTTCAACTGTTCGACAAATGTTGGCCGCGACTAAAGCTGAGTATGGCGAGGATTCGGATTTCACTTCCCTTTGCCGTTTAGTTGAGAATTGGGCACAAGTGGAAGTACGAAAAAAATAATCACTAGGAGAAAATAATGAATGATGACTTATACCAAAAAGGCCTAAAAATCAGAAAAGATGTTTTAGGGTCGGAATACGTGGAAAAATCACTTGCGAATTCAAACGAATTCAACGAGCCCATGCAAAGGCTCGTTAGTGAATACTGTTGGGGAGCTGTTTGGGGCAGAGAAGAACTACCCAAGAAAACCAGAAGCATGCTGAATATCGCGATGTTAGCCTTACTCAATCGCCCCAACGAGTTTAAGTTGCATATTCGCGGCGCACTTAGGAATGGAGTGACAAAAGAGGAGATTAGAGAAATTTTATTGCAAGTGGCTATTTATGGTGGCGTTCCTGCAGCTATTGATTCATTTAAAAATGCTAAAGAAATAATTGACGCTGAAACCACCCCCTAAAACTCAAGCAAGTCACCATTACTCAAAACTACCCCAATACGAATCGGCTTCGTATTTTTAATCCGTAACAAATCATCACGATACTGAGTTAACTGCTTTTTATATTGACGTCGAGTATCGGGATTTTGGGTCAAGCTGGAATCTGATGAAATTTTATAATCAAGAATCCAAATTTCGTTTTCAAACTCAATAAGACGGTCAATCCGCTTGATGTCACCGTCATCATTCACGTAAGCAACCTCATTTTGAGCTTTAAGGTAATTCCCCGGAATAAAGAAACGCTTTAATTTGGGAGTGTTTACGATACGAAAACTAACATCCCACGCGGCGTCAAAGTCAGACAACGCACCTGCGCAAATCTGCTGGGCGGACTCCTTACTGATCATGTCAGTGTCCACAGTTATTGTTTCCAGGATTTTATGTACCAACGTCCCGAATTCAATATCTGAATTGGTATAACGTTCTTGTCTAGTTCCTACTGAGACCTGCTCAACGTCATTTTCAATACGTTTTTTAGAACTACTATCACTGTTTATTCTCTCTTTAAGTTTTACGGCTTCTGACAAGATGTCAAGACCCTTATTCTGTTCGCACAGTTGTATTGCATCTCGTAATAAGGAGTACCATGAACTTGATTTTTTTTTCTGTTGTGCTACGCCAGACACAAAAAACGCCTGCCTCGCACGCGTCACGGCAACATACAATAGATTAGTATCTTCCACTTTATTAAGTGCTTCGTGACACGCAAACAAATTAGATCGCGCATTTCCTCGCTGCTCTTTTTTACCATAGATTGAAAAATGGTTCGGCTCTCTTTCCCCGGGTATCCAATCAACCAGGACATCCCAATTATCAGCCCCTACTCCGGCATCGGCATCAGCCAAAAAAACAACGGGTGCCTCTAGCCCCTTCGCACCATGAATAGTCATAATGCGCACAGCATTCAGGGACACCGACTGCGGACCCTCTCCGGGCCCCGCTCCCTCTTCTGCTCCCAATAAGCGAATTTGCTCAAGGAAACGTTCTAAACTGGGGTATCGTCCAGCAGAAAAATCGAGCGAGTACTCCAAAAATGTAAGCAGGTTTGATCGTATACGCTCAGCCAAGTCCGGTAACGCATGGCCCGCATATCGATTGATCAGATCGGATTCGTCGTAGATCATGTCTAGCAAATCGTGAACTGGTAACGTGTCAGCATACTTAATCCAACCAGACAAACATCTCACTGCCGCATCGAATTCAATTAAGGGTTTCGGTTGATCGTGGCTTTGACCATCAACCAACATACTCCAAATAGATTGGTCACCTCGGTTAACAAAAATTTTTAGCGCAGCATCGTCAAACGAAAAAATCGGCGACTTAAGGACATGAATAAAATAATGATCAACATGAGGCGTCAGCAGAAATTGCAACAGTGAAATGACATCTCGAATCTCCAGCGATTCCAAGAGTGACCCATTCCTTTGACTGAAAAATGGAATGCCTAATATTCTGAATGCGTCCTCATAGCTCTTTAAATGCGTCCGGCGCCTAAGAAGAATCATAATGTCTGAAAACGTAATGGCGCGACGCTCACCTTCGTCATCGATAGCTTTGTCCAAGACTAGTGAGCGAATCTTCTCCCCAATCATCAGACCCTCTTGAAGGTGTCGGTCATCCATTGACTCTAGCCTAGACGACAGCAAGGGGTTTCTCCAGCGCGATACATCGCAAGCGTCATCCCGATCAGCTGCTTCAACCAATGGCAATGCTGCTAACTCTGAGGGTAGACTCGTATGCACAGACTGCTGAATCACAAAGTTGGCGATTCTATTTTCAAAGCACACATTGACCAATTCTGTAACTCCAGGGGCGTTTCGATAACTCTGATTTTGAATAACTTTACGCCCACCCAGCTCAGAGACGATTAATTTCTCTGCCACCCCAAAAAGCCTTGGCTCGGCCCTTCTGAAACGATAAATCGATTGCTTTGGGTCACCCACAAAAAATAACTTCATATTCGTGTCTGCTTGATTCGAAGCATCAATCCAAGATTTAAGAATGGTCCACTGAATTGGATTCGTATCTTGAAACTCATCAACCAACAAGTGCGTGTAGCGAGCATCCAAACGATGTAGGATAAAATCTGCTTGATCATCATCTAATAATAATGATCTGACATTCCATTCTAAATCGGCAAAATCTAGAATTTTAGAGGTACTCTTAAAGGACTGAAATGTTTTAAGCAGGCGATCTCCGACGATTTTCACAGCAAGATCCAACTGAACAGCAAACCAATCTGTTCGAACTGTACAAAGCCGATCCACAAGCACTTTTAATTCTGAACTAATACGAACGTAACCCTCCGCATCAGCAACCCCCATCCTCCTTATCATTGCTTGTGTAAGAGGCCTATCTCTAGATAATGTTTGCAAACACGAAAACCAAATCTCAGGGTAATCCGTTGCATCAGCTGCTTCAAACGCGGCGAGCTGCGACATCTCACCGGGTAGTTCGTTTTTTTTAAGTAGTCTCTTAAATTCGAACAAATTAGTGAGTAATGCTTGATCGCACAGAAAGTCATCTAAAGGATCTTGGTCTTGATTACGACGCCAAGCTAGGACGGATTCTTGGATTTCACGACTTTCTATACTAGCCCACCAATCCAACCGACTCGACACGAATCGTTCAAGTATCTCGTGTGTATTCTGAATTTCATATGTCCCGTAAAGATAATCAAGAGCATCACTGACATCTCGGCTAGAGGAAATATTTTTAAAAAATAATTCCCAGGCATCTCGGATAATCGAACCGTCGCTATTCGATAATTCCCCACCGCGACCCGATTGAGCTGACCAAGGAGCCAACTGTATAATTTGCAAAAACCACCCATGAAATGTGTTCACATTCACGCCGGAAGGGGTAGATAAATACTCTCGATACAGCTCTCTGGCGCGTGGAATGCATGCATCTACGTCACTAAGGCTAACGCCTCGCCCTATTAAGAATTCTCTAACTTGTGCATCATCAGAGATAGTCAGCGCTCTCAACCAATCAGTTAAACGCGACCTCATCTCTCGAGCCGCTTTACGAGTAAAAGTGATCGCTAATATTTCCGAAGGCTTGGTTCCCGACAATAGCAATCTGATAATCCTAGAAGTGAGTAACCACGTCTTACCAGATCCTGCGCACGCTTCGATAATCACATCGTTACGCGGATCAAGTGCAAACTCTTTGTAGTTGTGTCTGGAAATCACTTTGGTCGCCACGAAAAATCCTTTCGACATACACCCTGCACATCACAGTAGCGACAAATAGACGGCGCACCATTAGCGGGTAACGCCTCCCCTTTCTCTAACTGACCAAAAAGGCTCTCCAAGCGATTTAAATTTTGTTCAATTGTAGATCCAATATCGTCCGTTTCTAAATCCACTACAGCTACAGTGCTTTTATCTAAAGACAAGTACATTGCCTCAGTTTTCTTGTCGGGTTGAAGGGACACATACGATACTAATTGGGCATGCTCATCGTAAGAAGAAATGATTTTTTTTAAAATGCTCTTATTCTGAACTTTGTAATCAATGACTACCCTCTTTCGCTCTCCATTGACAACATGCTCATCAATTCGATCCACCCTCCCGTATAATTTTCCAGATAAACCACCTGTAGTCATGAAATTTCGCTCAAAATCTGCTTCCATTTCAACAATAGTCCAGCCGGATTTTTCCCTCTGCACCTGCCACTCAATGTACTGTTTAAACAAACCCCCAAGCCGATTCATCCAACCATAAACGACGCCTCTTGGCCCTACAAGCGTTGCCAACGTGTCTCGGGCAATAATAATCATCTCCTGTTGCAGAACTTCTAAATCAACATTCGTGCATCTCGGATATCGGATATGAAACTTCTCAAGCACTTTATGAATGACATTGCCCAACTCGCGCTTGCTTGGATCCGCATCAAGCGCATCAGGCTCTCGAGTCCGTAACACATAACGCACAAAAAACTGGTAGGGGCAATCGAGCAAACTTTGATAACCGCTAACCGATATTTGCGTCGGAATTTCCGATGGGTCGATACTAATATGCGGCTCCGGCAAAGGCTCATACTTGCCTTGTAATTCCCTTTGCCGCTCTTCAAACGAGTGAAGCCGAGACTCTAGCTCTGCGTCTCTTAGGTCATCCCCCCAAAGCACAATGTGGCACAACCGAAAATTTTCAAACCAAGAGCTTAAGAGATTATCTTCATTATCTTTTTGCCCCTGCCAAGTAACGAAGGCTGCTTGGCTCGAGAGTAAAAATCCAAGCAAGTCGACCTTATCCGCATGTATAAAGTCCTCGGTCGTCCTCAAATCTAATTGGGCTCGGACTCCATCGCCAAAGTGAAGACTTTTAAACTGAGCTAATGGAAAATTACTGTCATCCGCTCCAGCAAAGATTACTCCATCAAAACTTCTAAGTCGTGCTGCGCTGAGGTGGGTAAAGCTAATCGGGCTGTCTATCTGTGCATCTTTAAATGTGCTGGCTTCAAGTTGCGTTTTGAACCAATCCAACCAGGTGATGAAACTAACTTTTCTATCGAGGTGATAAAGCTCAGCATCTAACGTATCTAGTAATTGTAATAACTGAATCCCTGCAGCGTCCTGTTCGAGAATATGTTTAATATCCGCAAAATACAGACTCAACAAAACAGATTCTATCCAATCCCGATGATTTCTAGATCTTAGACTATCGAATTGACGCTTCACTTCGCCTAGCTTATCAGCAACCTCTTTCGCCAGGTCAGTACCAGTTTCTTCTGCTATCTTGTGAAAGCCAATCGCAGCAGTCATTTTTTTGTTTTTCTTTAAAGCCTTTTCTAACGCTGCGCGAAGTTGATCTACTCCAAACCTCTGACCGATGGTGGGCCGCTTTAAGAAACGAATTAACTTTGTGACTTCTAAGTTACAGGCAAGCAACTCCAACCAATCAACTAGTGTGGTGGCAACAGAGGTAGTCGACATTTTCCATCCAAATTCGTCTCGCACTAGAATTTCAGACTGCTGCAAAAGCGCCCTAAGACGACGGGCAACTTTTCGATCAAAAGGGATAATTGCAATGTTCTTTTTGCCCGCGGCTAGCCATTGTTGGATTTTAATCTTAATGGCCTGAACCTCTTGATCCAGGCCAACCGCAGAGAAATAAGTAATCACAGATGACCATGGACTCTCTTCCAAAAGGGTCGTTTCGGATTGTTTTGCCAGCGGTTTCTTGATTTCGTTTTGATAAACAGTTCTACAAAACTCGGCTCTCAACTCATCACTGGGAGCACTCACATCTGCCTCTAACACAGTGGCACAATTTCGCCTGGCGTAACTCTCTATAAAACTTTGCTCAACAGAACTTAGTTCGGGGTACTTCAGAACATACAACCGTCTTGTCTCTCGTTCTAACAGACGCGATAAGCGATAACGATAGGCGTATTGTTCGGATGCTCTTCCCTCTCGAATTCCAGAAAAAGCATTCCACGTATCAAATAACAATCGCGCTTCAAATCCAACGAGCTTTTGGGAACGAGTTTGATAGGCCTGGGTAAACCGATCGCTCAACGCCTCCAAGTCTAGATTGATGCCAGGTTGGTATAAGTCTAACTCGCCGATCAGCTCAGCCATGTCAGTTGCCAAATTCCAATTATTGCCCTGATCTAGCCATTGATGCTTCTCGAGTTCGTGGTAAATCAGAAGCTCACGGTAACGCTTGGTTTCAACCCCAAAAGGCTGGGGCACTTGGCGCGACCAAGCATCAAAGGTAGTAAAAAAGGGGAGAAGCACTCCGGTGCCAGCCAATGCCATCAAGCGATGTGAGCAAGCAGAAGCTGAGCTTAAAGAGGGCAAGACAACAACAATGTCGGAAAAATCAAAACTGCCATCAGAATCTGATCCAGTTAGAATCTGTGAGGCTAGCACATCAATCAGCTGGTGAGGCCATACCTTTTCGTGTCTTAAAATTCCTTCCATAGAACCTAACTTATACTAGGTGCGGACTTACCTTTCCAGTAGATCTCGCTTATTCGGCTTGTTTTGCCACTCTGCAGCATCAGGAGGCGCATCCTTGCGCTCAATAATACTAGGCCACTGCTTCGCCAATTCGGCATTCAGTTCAATAAAGTCTTTTTGATCCTCTGGCACATCGTCATCAGCGTAAATTGCCTCTTCGGGACACTCTGCAACACAAAGTGTGCAATCGATGCATTCATCCGGATCGATGACTAACATATTCGGCCCCTCTCGGAAGCAATCCACAGGGCATACATCCACACAATCCGTCCACTTGCATTTGATGCAAGTCTCAACCACAACATAAGTCATTGAATCGCCTTAGAATATTTTGACATTAAACTCAACCTAACGGCAGTATTCTAACAAATTGAGAATCGCCTATCGAATAAAGTCTTATTATAAAACTTAAAGCTTCATCTTTGAGCAGTTCATGCCTCCATTGAGTGATGACAAATAAACAATCCGAATACAAAAATATGTTTTATAATGTGTTTTCAGTCAGCAGAATTTCCGGCTGGTGGTGCGAAGAGCTCCAATAACAAAAGTGTCGAGTTTGTGAAGTTTCCAAACTTAAATTCCCAGACAAATTCTTTTTTACAAACCTAAACTGGATGTTTTAATAATGAGTGAAAAAATTCATCACGTGACAGACGACTCGTTCGAAGACGAAGTTCTTAATTCTGAATTACCTGTTTTAGTTGATTATTGGGCTGAGTGGTGCGGGCCATGCAAAATGATTGCCCCCATTCTTGACGAAGTGGCTGCCGAATATTCTGGAAGACTAAAAATTGCCAAACTGAATATCGACGAAAATCAAGGAACACCGCCTAAATTCGGCATTCGGGGAATCCCAACCTTAATGTTGTTTAAAGCAGGGAACGCTGAAGCAACTAAGGTAGGCGCACTTTCCAAATCTCAGCTGACGACCTTCATCGACAGTAACATTTAGCCCTCACCTCTCGGCGACTTTACGATTCCAATTTGCAACAATTGATTCTTTAAAATTTTCCGCTAACTTTTCTCCCTCCTTTTATTTATTCATTTTATGCATCTATCTGAGTTAAAAGACCTCCACATTAGCGAGCTAATTGAAATGGCCACCGCTAATGACATTGAAAATGCTAATCGTCTGCGCAAGCAAGATCTCATATTCGCCCTATTGAAAAATCATGGGAAAAAAGGTGAAAGCATTTCGGGTTCTGGCACGCTAGAAGTCCTTCCAGATGGGTTTGGTTTCCTGCGCTCTCCTGACACGTCATATCTAGCGGGTCCAGACGACATCTATATCAGTCCGTCGCAGATAAGAAGATTTAACCTGCATACAGGAGATTCCGTCGAGGGAGAAATCAGAACACCAAAAGAGGGAGAGCGTTACTTTGCCCTGGTTAAGGTGGACAAAGTCAACGATGAGGTGCCAGAAAACAGTAAACACAAAACACTTTTTGAAAACCTAACACCACTCTTTCCAACAGATAGGCTTCAAATGGAAAGAGACATTAAATCTGATGAGAATTTAACGGGTCGGATTGTAGATATCATTGCCCCAGTCGGAAAAGGACAAAGGGGACTGCTCGTCGCCAGCCCGAAAAGTGGCAAAACAGTCATGCTTCAGCATATTGCCCATTCAATTGCATCAAACTACCCAGATGTTTATCTCATCGTGCTTCTCATTGACGAGCGACCAGAAGAGGTAACCGAAATGCAACGTTCGGTGCGTGGAGAAGTCGTATCATCAACCTTTGATGAGCCGGCAACACGACACGTACAAGTAGCAGAAATGGTCATGGAAAAAGCGAAACGTCTTGTTGAAAGTCGAAAAGACGTTGTTATACTTCTCGATTCAATCACCCGCCTCGCTCGTGCTTACAACACTGTTGCACCAGCCTCAGGGAAGGTACTAAGCGGTGGCGTGGATGCCAACGCACTCCAACGACCGAAACGTTTCTTTGGTGCCGCAAGAAATATTGAGGAAGGCGGATCACTCACAATTATTGCAACCGCACTTGTCGATACCGGCTCTCGAATGGATGATGTTATCTATGAGGAATTTAAAGGGACGGGTAACATGGAGATTCATCTCGATCGAAGAATGGCCGAGAAAAGAATCTATCCATCTATTAATGTGAATCGATCCGGAACCCGTAAAGAAGAACTCTTGCTAGAGCCGGAAATATTGCAAAAAGTATGGATTCTGCGAAAACTTCTCTACCCCATGGATGAATTAGAAGCAACTGAGTTCTTAACCGGAAAGGTAAAAGCAACCAAGAATAACGACGAATTCTTTGATAGTATGAAAAAAGGTTAAATCATAATTGCATGATTTCTTGTAAAATTACTTATTTTCCGGGATAATTAGTTCCCTTTTCAAGGATACGAAAATCAAAATAAGCAACGCTTGGCGCAAATTCCGCCACAATATTTTTTAGGATTATTACAAAATGAAAGCAGACATCCATCCAGGCTATGCCCCAGTCACAGTGACCTGCAGTTGCGGAGAGATTTTTCAGACTCGCTCAACAAGCAGTAAAGACATCTCAATTGAGGTCTGTTCTGTCTGCCACCCTTTTTACACAGGGAAACAAAAGATCGTAGATACAGCAGGAAGAGTCGAGCGATTCAAGAAAAAGTATGCAAATCTCGGGGTCAAAGCCGGAAAGTAGTCGGATTGATTTTAGGTATGATGTTGAAAGGCAGCCAAGGCTGCCTTTTTTTTTAATACGGAATAATTTTAACGTTTTTGAATAAACCCTCGGAACACCTTAATCTTAATCGCACAAAATTACGATGCTGAGACCAGGATCTTACTTTAGGCACGAACAAACGGCAGTCAGCATCAGTAATAATCCGATGTTGCTCACTGCTCTGCTTTGCATCGCTTGGACAATATTCGGACTCATTGGTCATGATCCTTGGAAATCAGAAGAAGCAGTACTCGTTAGTCATTTAGTGCGATTCACAAGCGGTGATTTCTGTCTTGACCTATTAGCTATAAACGGACTGCCGCTGGCTGGGCCACTGTTCTATGCGACCGCACTTGGTTTTATGGAGGTTTGGGGCTCTCTTCTCACACCTCATGACGCTGCTAGACTCGCCCTATCTATCTGGCTTTTGTCTGCGATCCTGTTTACTGGCCTCACAGGCAGTGAGTTATGGGGACGAACTCAATCCTGGATAGCACCTCTACTCCTTATAGGGTCTGTAGGACTCTTAGTTAAATCACATCAGCTATCAGCCACTCCAGTACTCATCTCTGGGCTAGCAATCTTCTTTTATGGTCTTGCCACCGCACCACGGAGATCGATGGTTGGTGGAATATGGTTAGGAATCGGGGTCTCAATTATTCTCTTAGGGACCACCGCTCAGAATGTGGCTATCCCTCTTCTTACCATTGTTTTGATGTCACTCGTGAATTTTAGATACCGTGGATTGAGGTTTATATCCTCCCTAGCAATTGCAGGTTTAATCGTCATCGCGTCTGCGGGAATATGGCTTACTATCCTTCATCAAAGCGATTCAACGTTCCCAGCACGCTGGATTGCTCATACTTGGTCAGGATCAACTGATTCATTTAGGGTTCCCTCCTTTAATGACATTATTTATCCGGCTTCGGTATTGCCATGGTTCACTTGGCCCACTTGGATCTTCTTGATTTGGTCACTATGGGTTGAAGGAAGAGAAGGGCTAAAACGCAAAGAACTACAATTACCCATCGTACTGTGGATAACAATCACCTTAGTTTTAGCGTTCACCAACATAAACAAAGAATCTGGGCTAGCCCCAATCTTATTACCTTTTGCTTTAATTGGATCCATTGCCGCGGGACGAATACCTAGAAGTGTTGGCAACGCACTTTACTGGTTTTCGATTATGGCCGCAGCATTCTTCACTGTGGCAGCCTGGATTTATTTTTCAGCATCCTATTACGGATTTCCACAAAAGTTATCTGAACACCTACTGCAATTGCAACCCGGGTATATATCTGAAAATAGAAATGTTGCCGTATTAGTCGCAGCCCTGATTACTGCGACATGGTTTTTACTACTTTTCAACATCAAGAGGCGACCCGAAAGTGCTATTTTGGTCTGGGCGATCAATTTGACAGTCGGGTGGATCCTGACTGTATTACTGCTTTTTCATTGGATAGACGAACGGAAGACGTATGCGCCAATGGTTCACTCAATGATGAAACACATCGAACCAAATTACGGCTGTATCATTGCCCAAGTAGGTCCTGCGCAAAGAGGTTTAATCCATTATTTTGGGGAAATTGCAACCACCGATATTTATATAGAAAACCATGGTCAAAGCTGTGACTACCTAATCTACCAAGACATTTCGGGCGCTGACAATCACATTGGATTACCTTGGCATATGATTTGGGAAGGTGGCCGCACAGGGGACCGAGTGGAGCGCTATAGACTATACAAGAGAGAAATAGGTTTAAATTAGTGGAAAACACAGTGCAACGATTTTTGTTTGAGCACTCGAACATACGCGGGGAGATTGTAAGCCTCGACAGTTCTTGGAAAAGTGTTTTAGAGCGTAGGAACTATCCCCCTTCAGTCAGAAAGTTGTTAGGGGAAATTACTGCGGCTACAGCATTGCTATCTGCAACAATAAAACTTGATGGGACCTTATCGATCCAATTTAAAGGCCAATCCTCGCTACTATTATTGCTCGCTGAAACTTCGGGGATATCTAGCTTTAGATCTACCGCAAAGTGGCGTGATAATAAAGAACTTGCAGAACCTAATATAAATCTCCTGGCGCAAGGGACGCTCGCGGTAACCATTACTCCAAAAAAGTCAGGGCAGGCCTACCAAGGCCTCGTTAATGTGGACAGCGACTCTATTCAGAAATCTCTAGAAGACTACATGCAACAGTCCGAGCAATTGACTACGCGACTATGGCTTGCCTCAAATGACCAAAAGGCTGCAGGCATCTTACTGCAAAAGTTACCCATGGAACATCGTGACGAGTCTGACGATTGGCATCGGATCACGACTCTCGCGTCTACAATTACAAACGAAGAATTACTAACCCTAGACTTTGAAACAATACTCAAGCGACTATTTCACGAAGAAACCATTCGGATATTTGAAGAAAGTCCCGTAATTTTTTCGTGCTCATGTTCAGAAAAAAGAACTGAGGGGATGCTTCAATCTCTCGGAGAGTCAGAAGTACGAGCAATTCTAAGTGAGGAAGACAACGTCAACATTACCTGTGAATTCTGCGGAAAGAATTATATTTATTCGTCCTCCGGAATCGATCGAATATTTTCCAATGAATCCCGAGAGTCCACCCGAAAGACTCATGGCTTTATCAATTGATAGACGCAGCGCCTTCTTGCCTAACCATTTGATGTCACATTATGGCTGCTGAAAAACAAGTTCGATTAGATAAATGGCTTTGGGCTGCACGATTCTACAAAACAAGAGCCCTCGCCGCCAATGCCATTAGCAACGGAAGAGTTAAGGTCAATGATGCAAGAACCAAACCGTCAAAACAACTCAGAGTGGATGACAAAATAAATATCCAATTGAGTCCAATGTCATGGGATATCCAAGTCAAAGAACTCTCCAGCCAGCGCGTGTCAGCTGATTTGGCTAAAAGTTTCTATGTGGAGTCCCCTGAAAGTGAGCAGCAAAGAAACACGCTAACTGAATCACTCAAATTAGCAAAAAAACTGCAAACTCCTAATTATGGAAGCCGACCAAACAAGAGAGGTCGGCTACAAATTATCCGCTTCAAACAAAATGAAAATTAAATAACCTTGTGCAGCACGGCAAATAAAAAAAACCATTTATACTTTCGGCAAGATTATTGCAACACAATATTTAAATCAGATAAAAACATAGATTCCAAGACTATAAAAATACAAATCAGCGGCCTTAAGACTTACGCCAATATTGCCGAGAAATAAATAACTCAAACGGAGAAGAAAATGATTGATGAGCGAGAAGTTGTAGTTGTATCTGGGGTTAGGACAGCAATCGGGGATTACGGTGGTTCTCTTAAAGACTTTTCGCCTACCGATCTGGCGGCAAAATGTATCAAAGAGGCACTTTCGAGAGCCACGGTTGACCCCCAAGATGTCGGCCATGTCGTCTTTGGGAATGTGATTCATACTGAACCTAAGGATATGTACTTTGCGCGAGTAGCGAGTATGAATGGGGGTCTTCCAAAAGAAGTTCCAGCTCTAACCCTGAATAGACTGTGCGGCAGCGGATTACAAGCCATCCTAACCGCGTCACAAATGATAAAACTAGGCGATACGAACATTGCAGTGGCTGGTGGGGGTGAATCTATGAGTCGATCCAACTACTGGCTACCTACCGCTCGATGGGGATCCAAAATGGGTGACCAAGCAATCATTGATTCTATGGTTGGTGCGCTCTCAGACCCTTTTGAAGGTATGCATATGGGAGTGACTGCTGAAAATGTGGCCTCTGAGTATAAATTGAGTCGAGATACTCAAGATGCCTTCGCGCTGGAGTCGCATCAAAGAGCTGTTAGAGCGATTAAAAATGGGTGGTTTAAAGAGCAAATACTACCTATCGAAGTGAAACATGGAAGGTCGACCCGAATCTTTGATATAGACGAACACGTTCGTGAGGATGTTTCGTTGGATAGTCTCGCTAAGTTACGCACGGTATTTAAAAAAGACGGTACAGTAACAGCAGGAAATGCCTCAGGCATCAATGATGGGGCAGCCGCTCTTGTCCTCATGGAAAAAAAGGAAGCCGAGTTACGAGGGATCAAACCCCTGGCTCAACTGGTCAGTTACGGGCACGCTGGTGTAGATCCTAGAGTCATGGGATTAGGCCCTATACCAGCCGTTAAAAGCGCTCTGGCAAAAGCAAATCTCGATATAAGTGATATTGATATTGTCGAATCAAATGAAGCCTTTGCGGCTCAAGCGTGTGCGGTTTCTAACAGCTTAAACTTTGACCCAAACAAGACGAACCCCAATGGCGGCGCCGTTGCTCTGGGACACCCTGTAGGAGCTACGGGCTCAATCATTACAATTAAGGCCCTGTACGAACTGAACCGAATTCAAGGTCAACACGCACTCGTCACTATGTGTATCGGGGGCGGTCAAGGTATAGCTGCGATATTCAAAAGCATATAACCGCATTTTGGACTGATCAATCTAACACAAACCACCTTTGTAGAACCCTAAGTATGTAAGCACACACTTACAAATTATAGCTCTACAAGTAGAGCTATAGGCAGCTAGCTTTGGTCTGGAATTAAAATATATAAGTTATTGATTATAATAGTTAAAACATATAATACTATTTGTTAACTATTTTAACAATGTGTCTGACCTCTCTAAAATAAGCTGTAATTTAATGCGATGCACCAAATTTACCTTACTAATCGAGGTGAGCAGCGCATAACTACATTTGATCAAATCTCGGTGACTCAAGAAAAAACATGGCAAAGAACACTGAACTGAATGCTATTGACAACACAACTAGCAGCAGAGCTTTCTAGGTTATTAAAAAAACATTAACAGACACGAATGTCAATATTGCAAAAAACCCAGATGTAATTGATGAAAATACTTATCCAGATGCTCCGCTAATGGCCTCCGCGGTAAAACATTTATGTCATTTGCAAATCAGGCATTCGACACAGCATCAAATTCCAACAACAAACTCAGCAAGCTGTAAATACTACTGTAGCAACGGTTGCTAAGGCCTCCGTATCGACAAAGGCAAAGACAAAAAAGAAGGGTGCAATCCTCCACACTTCAACTACAAAAAATACCTCTATTAACGTTGATAGACATATTTTTTTGCAGTTTGACGGGTAACCCAGTCAACCTTACTATGATGTATTAAGACGGATTTTTAACACTTGCACTATGAAGATTAAATATCGTCCTTTAATGTAAACGCAACGAATATCGCCATATGCCTAGACTATTTAACTCATCCACATGGAAGAATCTCGAGGAATGCGCGAGAGACCCCGACCTTGGAACGATTACAGAACTCTTTAATCAAGATCCTAGTAGAGCCGAAAAATTCTCACTCGAGCTCGGAGGGCTATATCTCGACTACTCTAGAAATCAAATAAATGAAAAAACACGGGACTTGCTCTTAACTGTTTGCGATCACACGCACCTGAGAGATCAAATCACGGCGATGTTTTTGGGGAAAAGAATAAACACTTCCGAAAATAGAGCCGTGCTGCATACCGCACTGAGGTCCAGCGGTAAAACAACCCCTGAGGGGCCACCAGACGAAATAAGAGCGTCCACCCATAAAAATCTAGAACAGATGCGCATACTATCGAATAAGTTTAGAGATGGTCTACTCATTGGCGCTACGGGGCAAAATATTGATGCAGTCATCAATATCGGCATTGGTGGCTCTGACCTAGGACCCAAATTAGTGTACTCAGCTCTTAGAAGCGACGGCGATCCACGCGTCCTATTCGTATCTAATATTGACGAATCAGACTTAACTGAAAAACTTAATAACGTTAACCCAGCTAAGACGCTATTCATAATCGCGTCTAAAACCTTCACTACTGCAGAAACGATTACAAATGCTAAAAAGGCGCTATCTTGGCTTACGCAAACATTAAACGTTGACGAAAAAATTGTGATTGAACATCATTTTGTCGCCACCACGGCAAACGCCTCTGCCGCAGAAAAATTTGGCATCAGAAAAAAAAATATTTATGAATTTCGGGATTGGGTTGGTGGTAGATATTCGCTTTGGTCTGCGGTCGGACTCCCGATTGCCATCGGACTCGGATTTGAAGAATTTGAAGCGCTCCTAAAAGGTGCCGAAGAGATGGATCTTCACTTTAATAGCACTCCCGCTGCGCTTAACTTGCCAATCATGCTCGCACTTGTAGGCATTTGGCATATAAACTTTAGAAATCACTCCGCTCAAGCGATACTTCCTTACACAGAGCGTCTTTCATTGTTCCCTGAATACCTGCAACAACTCGAAATGGAGAGCAACGGTAAGATGGTCGACAGATCCGAGTCAGCCATAGACTACACCACCGCTCCAATCATTTGGGGTTCCAGAGGAACGAACTTCCAACACAGTTTCGCACAGCATCTACACCAAAGCCCGATAGTAACCCCCTGCGACTTTATTGGTGTCGTAAAGAACAGTAAAAACCAACAAAGTGTCAAGCCTTTACTAGCCAACTGCCTTGCGCAGATCGAGGCCCTAGCATTTGGAAATCGAGGCCAAGAGACATTGAGTAAAAAAACAAAACCATCACGAATTATTGAAGGGAATCGTCCTTCTAATGTGATTATTTTAGATGAATTAAATGCAAAAACATTAGGTAGCCTCCTCGCACTATACGAACACAAAGTATTTGTTCAAGGGGTCATTTGGAACATCAACTCTTTCGACCAATGGGGCGTAGAGCTTGGGAAATCGCTCGCAAAAACAATTGAAGAAAAGTTAGATTCAAATGATAATGCTCACGGAAAAATTAATTCTAGCGCCAATTTAATAGAACGCATCAACACGCTAAAACAAAGGTCTAACTAACGATAAAGTGCTCTCGATAATACTTAAGTTCGTCAATTGACTCTTCCACGTCGGCTAGCGCCTCATGCTTTCCTTTCTTCACTAACCCCTTGATTGTCTCCGGCTTCCAACGTTTAGCCAGTTCTTTCAAAGTAGACACGTCAAGATTTCGGTAATGGAAATAAGATTCCAATTCCGGCATCCATTTGGCCATGAAGCGCCTATCCTGACATATTGAATTCCCACACATGGGGGACGTATTCGGAGGTACGAATCGTTTAAGATACTCGAGCGCTGATTGCTCTACTTCGCTTTCGTGACTCGTGGACATCTTGATACGCTCAATGAGACCACTCTTGCCATGAGTTCTTTTATTCCAAGCATCCATTCCGTCAAGAATGACCTCAGATTGATGAATGACCCAAACGCCACCCTCACCCAAAACATTCAACTCGGAGTCAGTAATAACGATCGCCAGCTCAATAATACGGTCGTGCTCCGGGAGGAGTCCCGTCATCTCCATATCAAGCCAAATTAAATTTTCAGTACTTTGAGGCATAATTCATGATTATAACTATCATTGAGCATCAAGTTCTTCGTTAAAATTCGTAACATCTAACACTAGTCAAAAAATTATGATTAATAATGCATTTTCATACATCTTCCTACTGTTCGTATTATCGTCAGTAAGCATAAAAATCTGGCTCTCTATGCGCCAGATCAAGACCGTAAAAGCAAACCAAGATCACGTGCCCAAAGTCTTCTCCGAAGACATTTCTCTGGAATCCCATCAAAAGGCTGCAAACTATACAGAAGCAAAAATGAAACTGTCCAACGTTTCTGCCCTTGTGGATGCAGCTTTGCTTATTGCTCTGACATTCGGAGGCATACTGAATTGGTTTCATGACCTGTCATCGACGACCACATCAGGAACCATTCTGTCAGGATTGATTTTCTTTGGGCTCATAGGTCTATTTATATCTTTAGCCCAATTACCCATAGACCTATACAAAACATTTGTCCTGGAAGAAAAATTCGGGTTCAATAAAATGTCTCTTTCATTGTTTTTTAAAGATCTTATGATTGGGCTCGCTGTGTCAGCGATTATTGGATCAATATTCATCGCCGGGTTGCTATGGGTAATGGAGACTGCAGGTATTAACTGGTGGTGGTATGCCTGGCTGCTTGCAATGACGTTCTGGTTTTTCATCCAGTACATCTCCCCAACGGTCTTAGCACCAATGTTCAACAAATTTTCACCGCTAAATAACGAAAAGCTTAAAGAGCGGATTGAGGGCTTACTAAAGAAATGTGGCTTTCAATCTAGCGGGTTATTTGTAATGGACGGAAGCCGCAGGAGCAGTCACGGAAATGCGTACTTCACTGGATTTGGTAAATCCAAAAGAATCGTATTTTTTGATACGCTCATTAACAAACATAGCCCAGAAGAAATTGAAGCTGTTTTAGCACATGAATTGGGACACTTTAAGCTGAAGCATGTATTTAAATTAACGTGCTTTTTAGTTTTGGTTAGTCTCGTGTTCTTTGCGTTACTTGGCACGCTTCAACAGTCAGCATTTATACATGAGGCCCTGAACCTACACGCGTTTGGCTCGCCTTCTTTACTGCTGGCCGCTTTTTATTTTGGTCTGCCACCATTCTTGTTTCTATTTCGACCATTATTTGCAGCCTACCTAAGGAAAAATGAATTTGAAGCGGATGCGTATGCGGCGCAGCAAGCCCCTGCGCAAGAGCTAATTAAGGCCCTCATAAAACTCTATAAAGATAACTCATCAACCCTAACACCTGATAAATTATACTCAGCTTTTTATGACTCACACCCTCCAGCCTCAGCACGAATTTCGAGACTTGAAGCCTCTATTAACTAACCGAGCAACTACTTAAAAATTGACAAATAAAATTACTGAAAATCTTATTAGGCAAAAATGCAAGCCTTGCGAAGGTGGCGTAGATCCCATTCCTGAAACGCAAGTTCATCTGATGCTTAACGGTCTGGAAGGATGGGATTACGTTGAAAATCGCATTAGTAAAGAATATAAATTTAAGGATCATTATCAGACACTCGCATTCGTTAATGCAGTAGCGTGGATTTCTCATAGGGAAGACCATCACCCGGACCTGTCTGTCGGATACAACACTTGCAATGTCGGCTACACAACACATGCTATCAATGGACTCAGCGAAAATGATTTTATTTGTGCGGCTAAAGTCGATTACCTCTTTGACTTGTAAACCACTCACATTATTTCCACCACATCAATAACGGGATGAGTTCATCCGTTTGAATACCGATTCGCCAACACTAAAAGGCACCATCATATCGGCTCACGGTAGGCACTACTTCGTTGAGCTAACTGATGGATTAGTCATCATGGCTTATCCTCGAGGAAAATCAACCAAATATGCTTGTGGCGATGAATGCGTCCTGAACGTAATAGGCTCGGAGGGAAGAATTACCGCCATTGATGAGCGTTCTTCTATTTTTTGGCGATCCGACACCTTTAAACAAAAGCTAATCGCAGCAAATATCACCATGATCATCATGGTGGTAGCGACTGACTTACCCATCAATTACTCTCTGATTACACGTTGTTTAGTCGCGGCGGAAGAACAACACATTAAAGTAAGGATTCTGGTTAATAAAGCAGACTTAGGTGAAAACGCCTCGTCAAACAACTTCATCGAGCTATACACGAGTCTGGGGTATAACCCTATCGCAGTCTCCGCAATCACTGACACACAATCGATCAGAGAGATAATTAAGGATCAAAGAATTGTACTTGTCGGTCAATCAGGGGTGGGGAAATCAACAATTGTCAATAATATCATCAGTGCAGCACATGCTAAAACCGCATCCATATCTAGCAAACTAAGAACTGGCAGACACACAACGACACATGCCCAACTTTACCGATTAGACGAATCGACATCATTGATCGACTGTCCTGGATTGCAGTCATTCGGACTTAAACATATCAATCCCCAACACCTAGCCAATTATTTCATCGAATTCCGTGATCACCTCAATCAGTGCCAATTTGCCAACTGTACACATACGGTAGAACCGAATTGCCACATTATTGCTGCCGTTAAAGAGCAGCTTATCCGTCCTACCAGATGGGAGGAATACAAAACAATACTTGCAGAAATTGTCGGTTAGCCGCAACAGGAACAGACAACAATCGACTCAAATTAAAATGTCTACTATAAACAAAACAAATAGCCACAACAAAAAACTACGCAAAAAGAACGCCACTGACCGCGTAGCCGCTTGATCCAGAATCAAGTGCTCTGAAATACCAAACTTCGGTGTAAATATTTCCTTACCGTTCGCTGTAGAAGCTCCTCCAAACTGCATATTAAGCGCTCCCCCACTCGCGGATAATAGAGTACGCCAAAGTCCCAAACCAGATTGGCCGCCCTGGTCTCGCCAACATCGCATGGCTGTTTCAAAATCACCGACCAGTGCGTATGTAAGTCCAAGGCACCGATGTGGCAACCACGCCAGCATGAAGTGCGTGACAACTAAACACTGGGATCGCCTAACCGTTTCTAGCGAGTAAGTCCTCATTAGGGCGTTATACGCGCTGAGACTAATAAAAAAGAGTATCGCACCAGATAAACCTGGCATTAAGCAATACCAAAACATAAGGCCAAATATTCGGGATGCCGTTATAGAAAACAGTTGCGCGATGCGCTGATTCGAGGGGTAATAATGTAGGAGGAAAGGCTCTGTTTTTATACGGTC
>MEHZ011402092.1_pt1 | contig 97517 bp, 92 predicted proteins | sample 897221 | NCBI WGS metagenome assembly MEHZ01 (sample SAMN05514161, study PRJNA337945) | marine metagenome | isolation source: marine surface water | place: Arctic Ocean | collected 2007-12-13 | reverse complement strand
CTTTCCTTTTCCCCCCCCCCCCCCCATAACCCCGAAAAGCAGTGACAAAAGGGACAAAACTAATGTCCTGAGCTTTGCGGATGAGTCGCATAGTGTTGGCTTGCCCGGCGGCCCGGCTTCGCACTTTTAGATACTTGGAGTGGCCTTATCCATCCGTGATCAACGAGCACCGTCAGGGCAGGGTTGAGCTCGCTCATCGACAGTCCGTTGCCGTCAACCATCCGTAACGCGTCCCGCCCCGATATTTCCGACACTTTATTACGTTTCAACGATGCTAAGAGCCGACGGGCGAGTTTATGTTCTGGTCGCTCGGCAGCGTTTTTTAACATCGCCCTGAAGTGACCGAGCAAAGGCGGTGCCCACGCCAAGGCGGCTTGCATCGTGTCGCTTGTAATTTTTTCCGAGTTAACTTTCTGCATTGCCTGCATCGTGAGCGCGATCCGTGCGATTAAGCCGGGGAGCTTGGAGGCGAAACCTGAGATGGGTCGTAGGTCGCGATCCTCCCCGATACGGTCTTCGATCTCCTTGCGCAGAATGTCAAAGACACCCTTCGCATCGCTGCTCAGGCGCATGAGGTGTGGAGGATCCTCCGTTTGCTTCACCCCTTCAGTTGTCAGCATGACACGACCGGGCCACGGTTGATCGAGTAGGCGGTGAAGAGTCTGCGCCCATCATGCCAAGAGGGAGGGCGGGACCGGTTCCGGGTTAATCTTCCGTTTGCCCATCCTACTGGGCGGATAAATGAAGGCCATCCGATCCACCAAGCCCCGTCCCCGTGCCACCTTGTCGATAATTACTTCTGCAACGGCTTGAGGTTGGACGCAGAGTACGAGTGCCCGTGCCGGATGGAGTAAGGGAACGTCCTTACCAACGCGGTGCGATGGGGCGGGGTCGCCAGTGTAAGCAGCGAGAAACAAATCAATATTCGGCCCACCTCCTTTAGCATAGCGGGAGCCGAATAACTGCCCCGCGTCTGTCTCTGCGGAGAGGACTGCGACCTTTTTCTGCGTTCCTTCAGGCACCCATAGCTCAACTGGATAGAGCGTCTGACTACGAATCAGGAGGTTAGGGGTTCGACTCCCTGGGTGTACCATTTTAAAACCCGCAATTTTAACGATCGCGGGTTTTTTATGGGTGGGAAATGGCCACATCAGCTATCTGTTGGCGAGAAATCAGAATGGAATAAGACTCAGGGGCCGCCCCTATCGGATACGCTGCAAATAGTTTTGATATCGAGCATTTGCCCCTGCTGAGCGGGCTGACGTGCCGCAGGGGCAGGGTTGTGCAGGTGAAAAAACCGCAAGGATTAAGTATTACCCCGTTTTTGGGGTCTACACCAAAAGATGGGGGAATTATCGGGTTAGGGTTGGGGTTAGCCGCGCTGAGCGCTAACGCGCAGGCGGTAGTTTTCAAAGTCACGGAAACCGTATGCTCTGCGTTGGATGAGTTTCATCTTCCGGTGGACGCCTTCGGTGATGCCGTTATTTTTAGAGAAGCGCCACATCGCAGCGATGGGTTTGGCCCATTGTTGGAGGGTATGAGCGAGGGCTTGCAGGGGAGCCAATTGGCTCCCCTGCAAGCGGCTGATAAAGTCCAGCAGGCTGTGGACGTGTGCGCGGTGACGGGTGACTTGTGGAGCAATGGCGCGAACCAAGTCCATTAAGTGGGCATAGACTGGACGCACGAGGTAGGTGGACCAGTTTGGGTAACCCGACCACCTTGTTCTAATTCCTCTTCAGCACGGAGTAGAGCACCGCGGCGGCGATCAAGCCGACAAGGCCACTGGAGCCGAGTGTAGAAATGATACCGGTAAGGTTACCGATCACATCTACACCGATGAATGGCACAGGTGAGCCAAACACGACCTGAAGCACGACTGTGAGCGCTAGGAGCGCGACGCCGAGTTCAGTTATTTTTTTAAGGAAGCCAATGATTGTATCTACGGTTTGCATATTTAGGTATTTTTTTGGGGTTATTGTTGGGAGTTAACAAAAAGGAAGACGTCACTTTCCATCTATCGTTCAAAATAATGTGATCGGGCCTGAGAAAAATGGACACGGGAGTGGTCGGGTGTCATCCGGCACTTCCTTTTTCTTTAAGTTGATTCAATGCGACCCGATTTAAGTTTTGCGCGGTATGCTGAAGCAGTGTTGCGGCTCCACGAACGATGCTGGCGAGTCGGAGCGCGTTTGATTCAACGGCTTCGCCGGCAGCTCGGTCTGATGGTGCCCGTGAAGAAGCCTAAGCGACGGCGCTGTGGGACCTTCACGGGGTTGCCGACGAAGGCGACGCATCCCAATCACGTATGGACGTGGTACCTGGTGCACGACTCCAGCATCGGCTCGATTTTTTGCAGCGTGATAAGCTCGACCTCCGCCCGTTCGGCAAACGGTTGATGTGCCCGATTGGCAGCGCGCAGAGTCGTGAACAGGATGGCAGAAAACAATAGCAGGCAAAATGCATGCAGATTAATCAAGCAACCTATCGATCCCGTACAACAGGACTCGCGTAAATACAGCCCGATGTGAATAAGTTTTTCAGCAGCCCAAAGCCGGCATGCGACGGTCCGAGCGAATCGGCAATTGATAAAGTCAGAATCGATGCTTGAAGAATCTGTACCTGTGGTATGTTTTAATCTCTAACTCCACCAGTCACTTATGAATTCAACCTTTACTTACCAAACAGAAGTTTTTTTCGACGAGCTCGATGGCCTGGGCATGCTTCACCACACCCGCTACCTGTTGCATCTGGAACGGGCTCAGCAAAAGTTCTTTCAAGAATTACTCGGGGTTGCGGACTTTAATATCGAACGGGACGAAGACATCTTTGTGGTCGTGCACGGCGTCGAAGCACGTTTTCGACAAGCATTCACTGTGCCGGGTCCGATTGCGGTGGACTACCAGATCGAGCGCGTGCGCAGCAGCGGGGTAACGATGCGCTTCAGCGTTCGGCACCCGCTGGACGACAGCATTGTTTATTGCGATGGCAGCCGTACTGTGTGCAAGCTGTCCAGTCAAACGCATCAACCAACGCCTTGGACAGACGAGTTCCAAGCAGCGATGAAGGCCTACTAATCGGGTGCACTCGACTGCAACACTGCCGGTTCTGATTGTGGGTGCTGGCATGGCAGGCCTCGCCTGCGCCGTGCAACTTCACCGCGCTGGGCGGCAGGTACGTATTTTTGAAGCCAGCGATGCTGTGGGCGGCCGCGTACGCACTGATAAAGTCGATGGGTTTTTATTGGATCGCGGCTTTCAAGTCTATCTGGATCGCTATCCAGAGACGGGCAAGTTGCTCGATCTCGAGGCGCTCGACCTAAAAGCCTTCGAGCCGGGTGCGCTGATTTACCGAGACGGACGTTTGCACCGCCTAATGGATGTGTTTCGGCGACCTGCGAGTGCCTGGAGTAGCGTGACCGCACCAATCGGCAGCCTGTCCGATAAACTGCGGGTGGGCCTGCTGCGAATGAAAATCCTGAATAGCTCGTTCGAGGCAATAGCCACGCGTGAAGATCGCACAACGGAGGCCTACTTGCGCGACTGCGGCTTTTCAGAATCGATCATTGACCGTTTTTTCCGCTCCTTCTTCGGAGGGGTCTTTTTGGAACGTGCATTGCGCACCTCGAGCCGAATGTTTGAGTTTACCTTTAAACTCTTCGGCCAGGGCAGCGCCACCGTCCCAGCTCAGGGTATGGGGCAAATCCCCAAACAACTGGCCGCACTCTTGCCGGATGGCAGCGTTCAACTGAATCAAGCAGTCCAAGCAGTCGGCATCGATTCCATCACCCTCAAAAGTGGCGAATGTATCCATGGCTGCGCTACAGTGGTGGCGACCGATGGCTCGGCGGCACACGCACTCCTGCCTGGCCTCGGGGGGCCAGCACCAGAGTGGCGCTCAGTGACCACACTCTACTTTGCCGCCGATCGTTCACCGATTCGCGAAGCTATTATTTGCCTCAATGGATCTGGGGCTGGCACAATCAACAATGTGTGCGTGATCAGCGACGCTGCGCCCTGTTATGCACCCGAGGGCCAGTCACTGCTGTCGGTGTCGGTGCTCGGCTTAGCCGAGGTAGATGGCCGCCTCGTCGAGCAAGTGCGCGCAGAGTTGCTCGAATGGTTCGGCCCCGAAGCCAGTAGCTGGCGATATTTACGAGTCGACTGTATCCGCCGTGGATTGCCGGAGCAACTGCCAACCCGCAGTGCCCCGACCAGTATCAATCATGCTGGCGTGTGGGTCTGTGGCGACCATCTGAGCAGTGCCTCGATCGAGGGCGCCGTCGTCTCAGGCAAGCAAACGGCGGCGGCCATTCTAGCGGCTAAGGATTCGAGCTAAATCCTGAGAGTGGCCTGCCCCCAATAAATGGGACGAATGAAAACTGAAGTTCTGCGCCTCCTAAAGGAAAGCAAAACAAGTCCAAACTTTTTTGCGGCAGAAGCCAAGATGCGAGCTGCATTGATGCACGAATTCACATCAGGGTTTGGTCCTGATTGTTCCGCGCACTAAGCTCAGACTCTCCCTTGTCGCTCCATTTTCTAAAATTCAGCAACGCAAAAGAGAAACCAATACCAAAAACGATAAAAATCATTACCGCAAAATATGGGATGAAAGCAGGCATTACCTTGAAATTGCGATGACCCTAAGATAAATTGCAAAGGCCATTATAGAGGGCGCCCAAAGGCCCACGAAAATAGCATCTTCTTTATAACCATTGAGATATAAAATCTTGGAGACAATAATGGTAGCGAATGACGCTCCCAAAAAGCAAAAGTCGGCTAGGTTGAGTTCTTTGAGCATAAAGTGACTATTTTTTTAAAACCTTAGAGGTTCCAATAACAAAAATAAGAAACAAAAATCCGCAACTTTTTTCGATTTTCCAATGGCTAAGGATGGGACGACTGCGAAATAACGAGCAACACATCCGTCAATACCTGCACCACATCAGTGATGCACCGGATGATCAGGCCTGAGTTTGTGTCTACAGCAATTAAAGAGCCACTCAACTAACTGGAGAGACTTTACTCTATCCGGATATCATAAAAAAGACTTACGTATATACCCGCTCAGATTCAGCTGAACTTGCTCTAACAAGCCGCTGGTAAGCCGCTGGGGCGCTTCCTTTTGGCGGCCCTTGTTCGCGAATCAGTTCCGTCTATGCCATCCTAACTGGTGTCTGAAAAAGTTCGTCGTCTCTACCTCGTTTTCGGTGATCAACTCGATCATCAGTCTCCCCTTTTCGACGAGATCGACCCGGATCGGGATCGGCTCTGGATGGCTGAGATCGCCGAAGAGGCGACGCATGTCTGGTGTCATAAACTCCGCTTGGCGTTCTTCTTTTCCGCCATGCGGCACTTCCGGGAGTATCTGACTTCTGGAGGCTACACCGTTCAATACCACGAATTAGGGAAGACTTCTGCCGACGATATTGGGACGAACTTTAGCGAGGTCCTGAGACACGATCTCGCGCGCATGGAAGTCGAAGAACTCGTCGCCGTAGAGCCTGGTGATCACCGCGTCCGGGAGGCTCTGGAAATCTTCGCCAAAGAAAAGAAGGTCAAGCTGCGTTGGTTGGGTGACACCCACTTCTATTTGCCCCTAGACGCTTTCAAAGACTGGGCCGCGGACCGGAAATCATTCCTCCTGGAGCACTTCTACCGCATGATGAGAAAGCGTAGTGGTATTCTCATGACGCCAAAGGGTAAGCCCGAAGGCGGCGGGTGGAACTTTGACAAAGATAATCGCCGGGCTTTTGGGAAAAAGGGTCCACCGTCTTTGCCGGTCTTCGGAGACTATCCTGCAGATGCACTGACCAGAGAGGTCGTCGCGTTGATCAATTCCCGTTTTCCCGAGCACCCGGGGCAGTTGGATGCATTTTCTCTGCCGGTCACTCGGGAGGCTGGCTTGGAAGAACTGGATCGCTTTATCGAGGAGCGCCTGCATGGCTTCGGAGAGTATGAGGATGCGCTGTGGTCGGGTGAAAAACTGATCTACCATTCGCGTCTTTCCGCCCTCCTGAATGTCAAGTTACTCAACCCCCGGGAAGTGGTGGATCGGGTCATCAAGGCCTATAAAGAGGGCCGCGCGCCGCTCAATAGCGTCGAAGGTTATGTCCGGCAAATCCTGGGCTGGCGGGAGTTTGTGAGAGGGATCTATCACTTCTTTGGGCCGGACTACTTGAGTAAGAATGCCCTCGGCGCTAAAGCGGATCTGCCAACGTTTTTCTGGGACGGAAAGACCGATATGGCCTGCGTCAAAGACACGATGGAAAATGTCTTGGAAAATGGATACGCCCATCACATCCAGCGGCTGATGGTGCTCGGACAGTTCTCTCTGCTTTGGGGGGCGGATCCGTTCAAGTTCCACGAATGGCATATGGCGATGTATCTCGACGCGATCGATTGGGCCTCCGCGCCCAACACGATCGGGATGAGCCAATTCGGAGACGGTGGCATCGTGGCCACAAAGCCCTATTGCGCCTCGGGCAACTACATCAAAAAAATGAGCAACCACTGCTCTGAATGCCGCTACCGTCCCGAACTCGCGAGTGGAGAGCAGGCCTGCCCCTTTACCACCCTCTACTACAGTTTTCTTGATCGCCACCGCGAGCGTTTCGCCGACAACCGCCGCATGACCTTTCAACTCAAGAACCTTGAACGCAAAAGCACCGAAGAACTCGCGCAGATCCGTGCCCGCGAGACTGAACTGCGCGCAAAGTGGGGAGGGCAGGAGGAATCAGACGCTTAATCCTCATGTTCAACTTCCGGGGACCACTTCAACGACAGCCAAAAATTCCTGAATTCAATGAAGGAGCCAGCGCCAGCCTTCAGTCTCGACGCCTAAAATGAAAATTAAAAACCTGCCTCCACTCAGTTGCCAGCAGATTGACCAAATCATTGCTATGGCATGGGCGGATCGAATTAGTTTTGAGGCCATCGAGCGCAAAACACAATTGAATGAACAGTCTGTAATCACAATTATGCGCAGCCAGCTCAAACCGAAAAGCTTCCAAATCTGGCGCCAGCGTGTCAGCGGCCGCAGCACAAAACACGAAAAAAAGTTTCGCCGCGAACAGTCGGCCATCAGCCACGCGATATGATGCGCTACAGCACAGTGATTGATAACTCAATGCCCCGGCTGGCAATTGATCTCGGCTATAGCAATATGCAAAAGTCTTGCGGCATTGCGCATTGCGGGCTGAAGCAGGCATTTGCCTGTGAGTTTGGCACAGCGATTGATTACAGTGCCCAACTGATACAAACTCATGGGCCACACCTAATTATTCTGGAAGCCGTGCTCTCCACCTACCACAATGCGGCGGGAAATCCGGAAATCCGCGGCCAGTTTGAAAAAGGCCGCGGCTGGTACCATGGGCCAGGCGTCACCACATTCGCGGCTGCACTGCGCTTTATCGATGTGCTGGATCGACGGCTGCCTGGGGGACAGCAACTTCCGCTAGTCGAAGGGTTTCTAAGTTACAAGACTCACCGCACCCAGCACCAACAGGATGCACAGCGCTTAGTCGATGAATTTGCCCAAGCCGAACGATTCACTGCCGCCAGCGGAAGCCAGCCCATCCACCCACAAATTTTTGGCATCCCCGCTATTCGACGCTACAATGCCCCCAATACCCACAATTGAGCAACGCATTGCGGCCAGCCAGCCGCCTAATGACCAAGCAGCCATCATGTATCAGCAATGGCGTTCGCTATTGTTTTTGCACTGGCCCATTGCGCCAGCTGAAATTCAAAAACGACTTCCAGCAGGTCTGCAAGTCGACTGCCATCAAGGAGCAGCCTACCTGGGCATAGTACCTTTTTACATGCATGGATTACGTCCGAGATACTGCCCACCACTACCAGCTATCTCATATTTCCCGGAGCTCAACCTGCGAACCTACGTTTATGATGCGGACGGCCAACCGGGTGTTTGGTTCTTCTCGCTGGATGCCCAAAGCCATATTTCAGTTTGGTGCGCCCGCAACATTTTCAACTTAAACTATCACTACGCACGCATGCGTTACCGACTTAAGGAGGATGGAGAAGTCAAGTTTAGCTCCACGCGGCCTGGCCATGCCACACAGAGCTTTTGTTACCAGCCAACAGGATCATCCTACCGCGCAGTCCCTGGTAGCCTCGACTATTTCCTACTTGAACGCTACCGACTCTTTACCCTCAGCAAAGCTGGCCGCTTAATGCAGGGCAGAGTACACCATAGCCCCTACCAAATCCAAGCTGCAACTGTCATCCAGTACTCTGAAGATCTGTTTAAGATCAACAAATTGAGCCCGCCGGCGCAAGCACCTGCCCACATTTGCTGTAGCGCAGCCGCAAATGTTAGTATCTATCCGATGCACTGAAAACTGAAAATGCCCAACAAGGCTGTGGATACAATTCCCACGCGGGCCTTGACCTTATTGCGGTAGAGCAGTGCGAGGTCTCCCACGGTGTTAGCCCCGGTCTCAGTATTTCGGGCAACCCTCCGTGCACTTTCTACCTCTACTTTGCGTTTCGCAAATCGCGTTCGTGCGATTTCGAGCAGATCGGTTTTAAGTGCCTCGAAAGTGGTCTTGCCGCCCAAGGTAAATCGCCCGTAATAACGTCCTGTCTTATGTCTCAACAAGCCCGGAGTCCGAGTTTTAGTCCAAGTAGTCTGTTTTCTCATGATTTCAGTGTGTTCCACTCAATATACCCAAATTCTGTGAAATGCATTGTGAATTATACTGCAAAGATTTTGATATAAGTAATTTATGGTAAGTGGTTTGCGCCCGTAGCTCAGTTGGATAGAGCACCTGCCTTCTAAGCTGGTGGTCGGGGGTTCGATCCCCTCCGGGCGCGCCAGGATTCTACCTCTCATTCATGACCCCAGCCTCTTCCACCCCTCAGCCACCGCCTTTTGCCGATAGCGCAATCGTGTAGCTCGCCTGGAATCAAAGCGCGGCGGGTATGTGCTTCGTAGGAGCGGACGGCAAAGTATCCCGGGTCAATCATGCGTTTGCCGAACTTGTCGGCTACGCCGAGAAGACGCTGGAGGGTATGCCCTTGGTGAGGCTTCACCCGGCTGAACACGAGATAGCGATGCAGACTGTGCATCGCGAGGTGATCGAGGCGGATGATTCGGCGGTTTGGTTGGGTAAGGAGACCTACTTTATCAACAGTCGGGGACGTCCGATCGTCGCGCACACCCGCAATGCCCGTATTCTATCGCCGACCGGTGAGGTCGTGCGATTGATTACGATGGTTGATCTAAGCGATATCGCCCGGAGCAATCGACGTTACGAGCTGATCAATCGGGTTAAATCCTACACCGCGCTTTCGTCGACGGTGAGTAATGACCTCAATAACTTGCTCTCGATAATCCTCGGTTACACCGCGCTGTTGCGCGCCGGTTCGGTTGACTAACGGCGGCAGCAAGTGGTTTCCGAGGGAGTGGATGGTGCGGTGTTGCGAGCGACTTCGCTGGTGAAGTAATCACTCTATATGATCCGGCGGCCGGATCCGATGTGGCTGAAATTGGACTTGGGCAAATTCCTTGAAAATCGACTTCAGGTGTTGAGGGCGGAGATAGGAGATCGACCGGTGGAGCTCGAGCTCTCGATGGTGCCCGAACTGAAGGAGGTTCCGCTGGACTCGATGCAGATGGGCGAGGTCATCGGTGAGATGGTTCGGCGATTACATAAGTTTGAGCCCGATACGACTCGTGGGCTACGGTCCCGCACCCGCTGGGAGGCGGGCAGTCAAGTCCGGCAGAAGTTCTCCCGGGCCGATGCGCGCACTTATGCCGTGATCGAGCTGATAAATCCTGGACGGCCTCGGGTCAGCAGCCGACCTCCGATGCCCTTGGAGGAGATCTCAGAAGAGAGCGGCAAACACGATTTAGGTCTCACCATGATTGAGCGGATTGTCCAAACTCACAAAGGGTTTGTGGATTACCGATCAGAAGTGGGTGGGGCGGCGACGTATACGGTTTGGCTGCCTTGGGGTGGGGATGTGGAATCGGAGGAAGCATCGATCGCGCTGCCGATCCCGGGCTCAACCGCAATTGCAGAGGGTCAAGGTTCCGGGACTCTATTGATGGTCGACGATGAGCAAGGTTTGCTCGCCACCATGGCGTCATCGCTGCGCAACCAAGGTTACAAGGTGATCACCGCGACCGATGGTGAGGGCGCATTGTTGAAATTCCACGAGCATGTGAAGGAACTGGATCTGGTGATCACAGATCTGGTGTTGCCCGGTATGAGTGGTTGGGGAGTTTTTACCCAAATTCGTGAATCCGAGCCCGATCTGCCGGTCCTCATAATGAGTGGCCACATGGAGCCGAAAATCGAAGCCGCCGTTAATCGCTCGGGAGCCGCCGGATTTGTGCAGAAGCCATTTGGCTTGAACGTGCTGTTAAGGCGAATTCGTGATCTCATGCCCAGCGACGCTTCGTCTGATGCGGCTGACGGCATTTAGTCCTTAGCCGCAACTCCGGCAGGTCAGCCGTCGAACCGATAGATGGTATTGAAGATCAGTTCGATATTCTTAGAGACCCACACCCGCACCTTGATTTTGCCCGATCGCTCGTCGGCGGGATCGGCGTGACCTTCGATTTTGCGTGGTTCTTCCGAAGTATCGAATCCTTCGCCATTAAAATAAACGCGTTCACCGGCAGCTAAACTGCGCAAATCTTCGTCCGTGATCGTGATCGAGATTCGGCCCGCTTCGCTGTAGAAGAAAAACGGAAACACCTTGGCGTCGTAGGTGGAGGAATACACATCACCATTCCGGGTAAACGGTTTCATCGTGAGTTTTACGTTTCCAACGTAGATGGATGTCTTGGCCGGAGCCACCGTTGCTCGCTCGTAGAACGAGGCTAGGGCATCGTCGATCGGAGGGGTGTCCTCCTGGGCTGCTAGCCCGCCAACAGCCAAGGCCGCCAGAATCCCCCCAAACCACCTACGACAAATACGCAACATGGGGCTGAATGTGTGCGGGTGGATAGACGCGGCAACTGAATCCTTTCTTTTCCTAGAGGCGTGTCCGTTATCTTTCGCATTGCGCGGGGCAAACCGCCCGCGTCTCCTCTGAACACCATGGCCAAGAAAAAACAAGCAACCTGGGGCGGCCGATTTACGGCAGGCCCGACGGAATTGATGCTCAAGTTTAGCGAATCCGTTTCGTTCGATTCTCGCTTGGCGCCGTTTGATATCGCCGGCAGCAAAGCGCATGCGGCGATGTTGGCCCATGTCGGGCTTATCACGGTCCGCGAGCGTAATGCCATTCATCGTGGCTTGAAAGCCATCGAAGTCGAAATCGCGGCGGGTAAATTCAAATGGCAGCCCGAGCTCGAGGATGTGCACATGAACATCGAACAAGCCCTGACTTTGCGGGTGCCCGCGGCGGCGAAGCTACACACGGCGCGGAGTCGTAATGACCAGGTGGCGACCGATATGAAGTTGTTCTTCAAGTGGGCCTGCGCCGAAGTCGACGAACGGCTCGCCGGTGCCCAACGCGCGCTGCTCGCCCTGGCCCAGCAAGCCGGTGATTTACTCATCCCGGGTTACACTCATTTACAGCGAGCCCAGCCGGTGCAGGTGGCGCATCATTTGGCCGCATATTTGGAAATGTTCGAACGGGATCGTGGCCGCTTCGCCGCGGTTGCCGCCAATGCGAACTGGTGCCCACTGGGCGCTGGAGCCCTGGCCGGAACGACCCTGCCGATTGATCGCGAATTCACCGCCAAGGCGCTCGGTTTCGTCGACGCTAAGGGACGGCCCCAAGTAACCCAAAACTCCATGGATTCCGTCGCCGACCGTGACGTATTTATCGAGTTTGCCACCGCCGCCGCGCTGGTCGGCACCCACCTGTCTCGCTTGGCGGAGGACCTGATCCTGTGGACGAGCAGCGAGTTTAATTACCTCAGTTTACCCGACGCCTTTTGCACGGGTTCTTCGCTCATGCCGCAGAAGAAGAATCCTGATGCGTGCGAGATCTTGCGCGGAAAGTCCGCGCGGTTGCAGGGAAATCTCACCACCTTGCTGACCCTCACCAAAGGACTGCCGCTCACTTATAATCGAGATCTGCAGGACGATAAGCCGCCGATTTTTGATAGTTTTGATCAGACGATCATGGCGCTCGAGGTCACGGCTGGCACGCTGACCGGAGCCACCTTTAAAGAGGAGGCCTGTGCTGCTGCGGTGGCTGATCCAGCGCTGCTTGCGACGGACTTGGCTGATTACTTGGTCGAAGCGGGAGTGCCATTCCGCGAAGCCCATCACGTGGTCGGTGCCGTAGTGAAATTGGCGGAAGATCAAAACACGCCGCTTAATGAACTCGCGACGGCCGATGTGCAAAAAATCCACCGGGCACTCAAGGCCGATTGGATCAAAGTATTCGATCTGAAGCGGGCAGGCGTTCGTCGTAATGGCACGGGCATGCCGGGGCCAAAACAGGTCAAACGTCAGCTCGTCCGTTGGCAGAAACGCCTAGCCTGAAAAGCGGGGACGTGAACCGCACATCATGAGTCGATTTTTACCGACGGAGAAAACGGACCCAGAGTTAGCGCCGTTTCGGGCGGGACTGGTATTCGGTTTTTTTAATGCGCCCGCGTGGCAGATTAGCATCGGGACCCCGATGGTTTTGTTTTGTGAGCAGCTGGGAGCCTCACCGTTCCAAGTTGGGCTCGCTTACTCGTTTGTCTTTCTACTGACCCCGATCCAAATCCTCGCGACCGCGCTGTTGCCTCAGTTTGGCTACAAACGGGTGATGCTCGGGGGCTGGGGCATCCGAGCAATTTTTCTATTGGTGCCGGTTTGGCTGGCGATCATGGCCCCGCGCTGGGGGGTGCAGCCCTGGATGGCATCGGCGTTGATTGGGAGTGTGTTTTGTTTCTGTTTCTTTCGCACCATCGGGGCGGCGGCTATCATGCCGTTTTTGTATTCGATCCTCCCCCCCAAGGCGCGCGGCCGTTATTTCGGGAGTGATCAATTTCTCAGTGGATTGGCCGGGGTAGGGACGTTGTTGGCCTGCGCCGGACTGTTTGCGCTCTTGCCGATCTATACCGCCCTTTTGGTTCAATACGGAATCGCGCTGTTCAGCTCCTACATGAGCTTCATGGCGTTAAGAAGACTGCCGGACGCGCCGAATCCGCCAGCGATGAAGCTGATGCAGTTAATTAAGGATACGCCGCGGCACATGTTCGCACCAACGCCGTTTCGGCGCTTTCTTTGGCTGGCCGTTATCTATGCCGTTTTATCGACGCCCATCCCTCCGTTTCTGGCCTACTATTTGAAGGTCGGGCCCCAGTTGGGGGCCGGTCAGATCATGGGATTTGAGGTGCTGCGTTTTTCCGGAGTGATTGTGGCCGCGGCATTCATTCGCCGACGCATTGATCATAGCGGCGCGCGACCCTTTTTCCTGCTCACGATGGTGCTCTACGTAGCCGTGGGCGTCTTCTGGTGGAGCTATTTGGAGGGGCTATTGTCCGGGCTCGCGGTGATTTATGCGGCTTACTTTGTATTGGGCTTGGCCGCGGCGAGTTGGACGATTGCGAATTTGAACTATCTGGCGCAGGTGGTGGAGGAGAATAACCGGGCCTTGATGATCGCGGTGATGGGAGCGGTCACAGCCTGCTCAGGAGGATTGTCTCCGATTCTATGGGGATTGGTGCTGAAATCGGAGGCTGAGCCCGGCGCCGCCATCGATGTGAATGTATTCCAGATATTTTTCCTTTTTGTCATCGCGGCGGTGGTGGTGCTCTCGTCGCTCTTAGCGAAGCTTGCGGAGGACAAGGATGCTCCGGTGGAGTCATTGGTGATCGGAAATGCGATCTTTCGGCCCTTTCGGGCCGCGACCTACTTGGCGAGCCTGATCGACCTCCGGGAGGTCTCGCCGCCATCGTCCCCCAAATCGGATGAAACATCTCAGCCTAGAACGTGACCAATATAGGATCGTGACGATGCGAATCCTTTTCTGCTTCGGGGTTCTCACGAGCTTGTTGCTCGTGGGCTGCATGCGCTCGCTCCGCCCCGAGTTTGTCGATGTGGCTTCACCTTTGCACAGTGCACAAATCTCCGTGATCGCCGCGGACGAAGAAATCGTGCGTCTTCGGATATCGGGACCGAACGAACCGGTTTTTCTGGCTATCGTTGAACCGGAAATTATCGCCAATGGCCTCTACCTTTTCCCGCAATACATCTCCAAGCCGACGGTGAGTGAACACGTTGATATCCCGGTCGTGGAACTCGATTTACCGGCGAAATGGCGTGATCGGATCTATTGGGTCGAGGGCGAATCTATTCCCCGGTGGTATCAAGTCTTCAAACGCCGCGTGCAGACGATCGAGCGTCGGCGACTGGAGTTGCCGGATCCCGACGGAGAAACGCTGGGCGGTTGATCCGCTTAAACGTTGCGTGACCGTGAGCCCGGGCGTGAGGCTGAGATTTCTCGCTTCATGTCCGACATCCGAATCTTATCCGACCGTGTTGCCAATCAAATCGCCGCTGGCGAGGTGATTGAACGTCCGGCGGCGGTGGTGAAGGAGCTGGTGGAAAATGCGCTCGATGCCGGAGCCACGCGCATCGAGGTCGAGTTTCGGCATGGCGGCCGTTCGTTGATGCGCATCGAGGATAATGGACATGGCATGAATCGAGATAATGCGCTGCTTTCGCTCGAGCGCCATGCGACGAGCAAAATTAATGAGGCAGTCGATTTAGATCAGCTGGGCAGTTTCGGATTTCGTGGAGAGGCGGTGCCTTCGATTGCCAGTGTATCTAAATTTACTTTACAAACTCGAGCCGAGGGCGACGAACTCGGCACGGAGGTTTTGGTCAATGGCGGCAAGATTGTTCACGTGCGTGATTGTGGTCGACCAATCGGCACGCGTATGGAGGTCGAACATCTCTTCAATTCGGTCCCCGCGCGTCGCAAGTTCTTGAAACGTGACCGCACGGAGGCCGCCCATATCGTGGCCGGAGTTCGTCTCTATGCGCTGGCGAGTCCCGGGGTGGCGTTCACGTTGATTGAGGACGGACGCGTTATCTTTAGCTCGCCGGTTTGTCCCGCGCTGAGCGATCGCGTAGCGGAGATTTTCGGCCGCCAGTTGGCGGAACAATTAGTGCCGTTAAAGGCGGAAGAGGGGGACTTCAAGTTGGCCGGATTGATCGGTCGACCGGGGGTGGGGCGTTCCACGCGACACGAGATGATCGTATTTGTGAATGGTCGTCCCGTGGACAATCGCACGCTTAACTACGCGTTGATTGAAAGCTATCACGAGTCATTGCCTAAGGGGCGTTATCCCCCGGCTTTTGTGTTCTTCACGTTGCCGCCGCATGAGGTGGATGTGAATGTGCACCCCGCCAAACGCGAAGTGCGTTTCCGGAGCGAGCCGGCTGTAAGGGGATTTGTGATACGGGCGGTGTTGGAGCGACTTCGTGAATTAGGTGGCGGTGCTCAGAATGCGGACGCGAAAACGCAAATGCCCGATTCGTCGTTGGAGCGATTACTGGCAACCGAGCTACGGCCGGTGAGTGATGCGACCCCCGCTACGCCGCCGCCTTCAACTCCGATTGCGGTCCCGGCCATCATGCCGCGTTTGGGTGCGCTACGGCAGGCGCCCACCGTCGGGCCGGCGGTGGAATCAATCACCCCTGCGCCGGCCAACAGCGAATTGCGAGGCGCTCGTGGATGGCGGTATATCGGTATGGCGCATGGTAGCTATGGATTGTTTGAAACCAGTGCGGGTGTGATGTGGGTGAACCGGCGGGCCGCCCATGAGCGGGTTTGGTTTGAGCGATTGCAGGAAGAGTTTCGAGCGGGCCAGGTGGCCGGGCAGCAATTGTTGCTCCCGGTGCCGCTGGAACTCGACCCGGTGGCTTCTGCTCTACTGGTGGACCGGCTCGAGTTTTTGACGGATCATGGATTCGGACTGGCGGAATTCGGCCGTAATTTTTTCCGCATCGAAACGATTCCGGTCTGGATGGAGCCAGCGGATGCCGAGCCGTTTATCCGAGATTTACTGGGGGCGTTGCGGGATGGGAGTTTTCCGGCCGACAATGTCGAATTGGCCCGGGAGTCCTTGGCGCGATTGGCCAGTTCCAAAGCTGTGCGATTGCCGGAATCCCCGGGTGAAGCCCATTGGCGGTCGCTGTTGGACCAGCTTTTCGCCTGTCGGGCACCTCATAGCAGCCCCGCCGGTCGGCCGACCTATTTCGAAATGTCGCATGGTGAAGTCGCGCGCCGATTTCAGAAATAAATATTAATCAACAGGATATGGATTAATTTTCTATTTTAAGGACTTGATTTTTCCCATATTTCAATTTGATCGTGACCGACGGTGAGCGGCTTGGCACTGTATTCGCTGCGATCGAGATACGACCGCGAATATTTTATCCAACATGCCAACTAAGAAAGCTAAGACCACCAAGGCTTCGTCTTCCACCCAACCTAAACGCCGTGCGAGCGACAACCCGGTTGAGGCGATCAAGCAGTCCATTCTGCAACATCTGACCTATACGCAGGCTCGTAATGCAGCTGCGGCGAATCCTCGTGATTGGTTCTGGGCCACCTCAATGGCGGTGCGTGATCGTGTGCTCGATCGGTTGATCAAGACGCAGTCTCAGCACAACGGGCAGAATGTCCGCCGCGCCTATTACTTTTCACTGGAATACCTGATGGGGCGTCTGTTGGTCAGCACGCTGCAAAATACGGGTGAACATGATCACGCTCGCCAAGCGCTGGAAGAACTCGGCGTGGATTGGGAACCCGTGCGTCGGGCCGAAGATGATATGGGATTGGGCAACGGGGGGCTCGGCCGACTCGCCGCTTGTTTCCTCGATTCGATGGCGACGCTCGATCTGCCGGCCATCGGTTACGGGATCAATTACGAGTTCGGGCTTTTCCGCCAAGCGTTTGAAGACGGTCACCAGGTCGAACATCCCGATAGCTGGATGGTCAATGGCACACCGTGGGAAATCGTCCACCCGGACTACTGCCAGGAGGTTAAAATCTATGGTGAAGTTGAGAATCATTTCGATGATAACGGCAACTGCCGCCCGGCTTGGGTGAACACGGAGAATCTGATCGGAGTGCCATATGATATTCCGGTGCCCGGTTACGGCACTGAGACGGTCAACTTACTGCGCCTCTGGACATCCCACGCTAAAGAACAGCTCGATCTCAAAGCGTTCAACGAAGGCGGTTACGTCGAAGCGGTTCGTCAGAAAGCGCACAGCGAAACGATTTCGAAGGTGCTTTATCCGAACGACAAAACCGAGAACGGCAAAGAACTGCGCTTGGTTCAGCAGTATTTCTTCGTGGCCTGTTCTTTGAAGGACATGATCCGTCGCCACCAACGGATCGAAGGCAATGGTTGGCACAATTTCGCCGACAAGGTCACCGTGCAACTCAATGACACGCACCCGGCGATCGCGATCGCTGAACTCACTCGTATCCTCGTGGATGAAGAGGGGCTGGGTTGGACCGAAGCATGGTCGATTGTCACCACGACGTTCGCCTACACGAATCACACCTTGCTTCCCGAAGCCTTGGAGAAGTGGAGCGTCGGCCTCTTCGGCCGGGTGCTGCCGCGTCACCTCCAGATCATCTACGAGATCAATCGCCGCCACCTCGAGGACGTCGCCGCCAAATGGCCGGGCGACTTGGAGAAGTTGCGCGCGTGTTCGATCGTCGACGAGAGCGGGGGGAAACAACTCCGCATGGCTCATCTATCCGTGGTGGGATCACACGCCGTCAATGGCGTGGCTGCGCTCCACACCGAGTTGCTCAAAGCCAATCTCTTCCCGCAATTCGATGAGCTTTATCCGGGCAAATTCCGCAACAAGACCAACGGCATCACGCCGCGCCGCTGGCTCCTCGATTGCAACCCACGGTTATCCGCGTTGATCACCGAGACGCTCGGGCACGATACGTGGCCCCGTGACCTCGATCAACTCCAGGATCTCGGCAAGCATGCCGATAAAGCGGCTTTCCAGAAGAAATTCATGGCGATTAAGCGGGAGAACAAAGTCGATCTCGCCGAGCTGATCAAAGAGCTGTGCGACGTCGATGTGTCGCCCGATGCGCTATTCGATGTGCAGATCAAGCGACTGCACGAATACAAGCGTCAGCATCTCAATCTGCTGCACATTATGGCCCTCTATCGTCGATTGGTGCAGAATCCCGATCTCGATGTGGTGCCACGGGTGTTCGTCTTTGCGGCGAAGGCAGCGCCGGGCTACGAATTGGCCAAGAACATCATTCGGGCGATCAACGTCATCGGCGCTCATATCAATAACGATATCCGCATTCAGGATAAGTTGAAGGTCGTCTTCATGCCGAACTATCGGGTTTCGATGGCCGAGCGCATCATCCCCGCCTCCGACCTCTCTGAGCAGATTTCAACCGCGGGTAAGGAAGCCTCGGGCACGGGCAATATGAAGCTCGCGCTCAATGGCTCGCTCACCATCGGCACCCTCGACGGTGCCAATGTCGAAATCGGCGAAGAAGTCGGCGACGAAAATATCTTCATTTTCGGAAATACGGTTCAAGAGGTCGAAGCGCTGAATGCTAGCGGTTATCAGCCCTACGAGTTTTATTATGCCGACGAAGAATTGAAAGCGGTGCTCGATTGGCTCGGTTCCGATTACTTCACGCCAGGCGAGCATCATGCTTTCCATCAGCTGCATCACAGTCTGTTGGGTGGGGGCGATCCTTACCAAGTGCTCGCCGATTTCCGTTCCTACAGCGATGCGCAGCTCGAAGTCGATAAAGCCTACCGCGACACCAAGCGCTGGGCTAAGATGGCGATCCTCAATACGGCCCGCGTCGGCAAGTTCTCGAGTGACCGCACCATCCGCGAATACGCCGAAGATATCTGGAAGCTTCCGCCGGTCCCGATCGACTGAACGGGGCGGACGACACGGAGGTCGTCGGAGGGGGAGGCAAAGCGATGTGGATGACACGGAGGTCGTCCCTCCCGGGATGCTGCCTCTTTCCGCTGGGAGGGACCGGCTCTGTCCGGTCCGCGGTGTCCTGGAGGTCGTCGGAGCGGGGGGGCAAAGCGGTGCGGACGACACGGAGGTCGTCCCTCCAGTTTCACCGGCCTGCTGAACATTCGGCAGGCCGGTTTGTTTTGTGGATTGAACAAACGCTGGGAGTGGAGGCAACGTGGTTGTTATATGTCCGACACCTACCTCGCTGCTGCTGATCGTTATTCGAAGATCCCTTATGAACGCTGTGGTCGCAGTGGTCTGAAACTCCCACGCCTATCGCTGGGACTGTGGCACAATTTCGGTGGGGTGGACGCCTTCGAGAACGGCCGCAAAATGTGCCGGGCGGCCTTTGATATGGGGATCACCCATTTCGATTTGGCCAACAACTACGGACCGCCTCCGGGATCGGCCGAAGAAAATTTTGGCAAGATCATGGATCTGGATCTGGCCCCTTATCGGGACCAATTGGTGATTTCGACCAAGGCGGGCTACGATATGTGGGAAGGACCTTACGGCGAGTGGGGCTCCCGCAAGTATCTGACGGCCAGTTTGGATCAAAGTCTCGATCGCATGGGCCTCGATTACGTCGACATCTTTTATTCGCACCGTCCCGATCCGGATACGCCTTTGGAAGAAACCATGGGGGCACTTGCCTCGGCGGTGCACGGCGGCAAGGCGCTCTACGCCGGCATTTCGAATTACCCGGCTGACATGACCCGGGAGGCGCACGCGATCTTGGACGACATGGGCGTGCCGCTGCTCATCCACCAACCGAAATACAATCTATTGGAACGTTGGGTCGAACCCGAGCTGTTGCCCGCGCTGACCGAACTCGGAATCGGATGTATTCCATTTTCACCGTTGGCGCAGGGACAACTCACCCCACGTTATCTCAAGTCGATTCCGGCCGATTCACGGGCTGCGCGTGACTCCGGTTTCCTTCAACTTTCTGAAGTCGAAGCCAATCAAGCCAAGATCTTGGCTCTCGCCGCAATCGCCGATGCGCGTGGGCAAACCCTCGCGCAGATGGCACTGACCTGGGTGCTGCGTCAGCCAGCAATCACCACCGTGCTGATTGGCGCGAGTAGCGTGAAGCAGATCGAAGAGAACTTCGCCTGTGCATCGGCTGCAGGGTTTTCAGAGGAAGAGCTGGCGGCGATTGATGTGGCTTCTGCTTAACGGCTATAAAATCTGAATTTAGCGTCATATTATTGTGCAATTACGACAACGAGTAGTTCTTTTGTGATGAAATCTCCCCCCGTTAAAAACGGAGAGTGGAAGGGGCGCGCGTTTTTTCGAGATTTAACGTTCAACCCAGTTTTGTGGGATTGACGAATTGATTTTTTTTAAATCTTTCTAGATGCGCGTGCCCACTAAACTGCGCAACCTAACCAGCACCTTCTACACTTACAATTTTCGTTGACCCGGTCCTAGACCGAAGTTCTGCGACGGTTGTGGTTATGAGGGTGCCGACAACCCCTAACCAAGAATTATTCAAATCACTCGTTCTAGCCGAGCTCTGCAGAGAATTGGATTCTTGGTTCTACCCAAGCCCTGACCTATACTATGAATATTAAGTTCAATCCTCTGAGCTTTAGAACATTACGCTTCGCTGCGGCTGTTCTACTGCCAGCGTTATTTGTAACTGCTCAAGCAGTTAACAACGACGACATTGATGCGGAAGAAGTCGTCAATCTCTCACCGTTCGTCGTCGATACGGCGACTGATGAAGGCTACGTCGCCACCCAAACCTTGGCTGGCGGACGTCTCAACCAATCCCTGAAAGACACCGGTGCCGCCATTCAGGTGATCACCAAGGACTTCATGGACGATATCGGTGCCACGAGCATTGAAGAACTCCTCCAATACACCACCAGTTCGGAAGTCGCCGGTATTCTCGGTAATTTCACCGGAGCTGTTGATGGCGGCGCGGGTGAAGTAAGCACCGGTGGTGCTCGTCGTAATCCTGATGGAGCCACCCGTATCCGTGGTTTGGCTGCGCCAGATCGCACCCGGAACTTCTTCAAAACCGACATCCCGTTCGACAGCTACAATACGGAGCGCGTCGATATTAATCGGGGAGCGAATTCCTTCCTCTTCGGTCTCGGTTCCCCAGCTGGTTTGATCAATAATGGTCTCGCCGTAGCACGGTTCAAAGATTCCAGCGAAATCTCCACTCGGGTGGGTAGCGGCGGTAAAGATCCCTCCTACCGGGCGAGCTTCAAATTCAATCGCGTGCTCATCGAAGATAAGCTCGCGGTTAAAATTGCGGGTCTCACCGATCGCACCCAATACCGCCAACGCCCGACCTACAAAGACGACGATCGTGTCTACGGCACCTTCACCTTCCGTCCGTTTGGAACTCAATCCACGGTCATTAAGGGTCACTTCGAGAATGGTTCCGTCGTCGGTAACGCACCCGACGTGCTACTCCCGATCAATAACCTCGATACCTTCGTGGATTATCCAATGACCTTTGACGCGTTTGAATATGTAAATCGTTTCAATAATTCGGAGGGCCCGAATATGGCCCAGTGGATCAACAAAAAAAATGTCGCTCGTTTTGTCACCGCAGAGGAACGCGCCAACTGGCCGATGTATACTGATGCCAATGGCGACCAGCAGCCGTTTATTCGCAATTCCGTTGCTCCCAGCGTCTACAAGACCATCGGCTGGGGCAACATGTCTAGTGGATTCATCTATGATGGTTCCAATGGTCGGGAACCAAGTTTGGCTTACACCGACCAGCTTCCCGGTAATGCCTATTTGAAGAAGGATCCCTTCTGGGACGCTGGGAAAAAGGGACGTGGAGCTCCTCGACGTCATTACCCGGGTAACCTCAAAGACATCAACGGCACGGGCTGGTTGGACCAAGGTTTTGTTGACTTGGAAACCTTCGATTTCTCCACCGCAAATCTCGGCTGGGATAATGACTTCTATTCCCGCGACTTTGATAATTTCAATCTGTCGTTGGAGCAAACGATGCTCGATGGCGCCGCTGGTGTGACTGTTGCTTGGGATTATCAGGATCTCTTCCGCGATAACTACACCGCCTTTAATGGTGGCAATGCTCAGGTCACGTTTGATGTGAATCGCGACATCCTCATGCCCACTCAAGCCTATATGGACGGCACCGGACCTGCCGATACGCGTCCGAATCCCAATTACGGTCGTCCGGTTGTGTTGACTAAGTCGGGCCGTCAAGAGACCGATGAGCAACGGGAAGCGTTGCGTGTCACCGCGTTCGTCAAACATGACTTCCGCAAGGGAGCGGATGATAGTTTCTTCCGCAACGTTCTCGGCGAGCATACCCTGACATTCCTGGGTGATAAAAACACCTACGACGAACGCCGTATCAGCTTCGTTCAGAATTCGTTTGGCGATCCGGATCCTGCCATTCACTTGACCAACCTTAATGGGCGTCAAGCCGCCAATGGCGTGCGCAACGTGCCTGTTTTGGCTTACATTGGTCCCAATCAATCTCGGGCCTTCAGCGATCCGAATTGGTCGTTGAGTGACTTCCAACTTGCGCCAGCTGATTACAACATCCGTCGTCCATCGGGTTACACAACCCAGAAGTTAACCTGGAACTTGGGTCCCGACGCGACCAACGACAATATCGGTGTCGTTTCGGGTCCGAACTCCGTCATCAATGGCAACGAAAGTTGGCAGTATCACGATTTTGAAGTGCGGGAAACTCCGAGTAAGAACTACCGTAAGCAACGCACTGAGATCACCTCAGCCGCGGTCAATACGCAGTCCAAAATGTTCAACGAACATCTCGTGATCAACATGGGTTACCGTCAGGACACCATCAAAAATTCGATCAACACCGAAGCCGATTTGGTCGGCCTCGATGAGGTTCCTAATCTCACCGATGAAAGTTGGACCTTAGAAAAGGGCCTTCACTCCAAACTTGAGGAATCGACCTTTGGTTATGGTGGGGTGCTTTACTGGCCCAAGAATATCATTCCTCTACCGGAGATATTCAACGACATCACCTTCCACTACAATACGTCAGACAACTTCATCCCCGCGACGGATCGCGTCGATGAGGTGCGTAACCCGGTCGATGCCCCTCGGGGTGAAAGTCAGGACTGGGGCGTGAGTTTCTACATGATGGAAAATAAGGTGACTGCTCGTCTCAATTGGTTCTCCGCGAAGCTCTTGAACGCCACCACTCCGGTTTCTGGTGTCTACAATCAGATTAATTCTGATCTGTTCAACTGGTTCGGCCGGCTGAATCGTGGAGTTACGCTCTACGACGGCAACGGTGATGGTCAACTTGATCAGGAATATATTGATGAGCTTACGTCCCCGGATGATGACGGCAATTTCCCGTTTGATCCCGCCACGGGATTGAACGAGGAGGACCAGACGATCGATCAAGCCATCGCCCAACTCTACTCAGGGCTTTCCGATTCCATCGCTGCTCGTGCGCAAATTGAGCCTGCTCTGACGGATGCACTCAAGACGGCTTACAATTACCGCCTTCTCGCCGATGGTAACGTCAAAACTCAATGGGCTGGAAACATCACGGACACCCAAGACATCGATGCCAAAGGATTTGAAGGTGAAATTATCTTCAATCCCACCCGTAACTGGCGCATTGCCTTCAATGCGGCGCGTCAGGAAACGGTTCTTACCAATGTTGCTCCTCGTCTTTCCCGCTTGGTGGGCGACATTTGGGGTCCCCATATGAAACTATATGGTCACCTCGACTGGAGTTCTCCGATTCAAGAAGTAAGCGGAAACACGCTTATCGAACAGCGGAATCAACGCCTCCTCGATTTCTTCGCCATTAAGGGTAACGAAGGAAAGCCGAATCCTGAACAACGGGAATGGCGCTTCAACTTCATCACGAATTATACCTTCCGCGACGGTGGCATGAAAGGCCTCTCCATCGGTGGTGCCGTTCGTTACGAAGATGAGTTCGCTGGTGGTTATCCGGTGTATACCGATCCGGATAGCGGTTTCGTATTTCCGGATACTGACAATCCTTGGTATGGCAAACGGAAGATGTCCTACGATGCTACCATCGGTTACCGTCGTAAGCTCGATATCCTCGGTGGTGTCGACTGGAAGATGCAAATCAACATGCGCAATCTCCAGAACGTGAGTAATGACGGTCTCGACGTCACGCGTTACCAGCCAGATGGCAGTGCGGCTCGCGTTCGTTTCGCGGCTCCAGCGCAATACTGGCTGACCAATACGTTTAGCTTCTAAGCAATTAGTTAACTAAAACTAATCAAACACCTAAGCGGATGCCCTCTCGGGCATCCGCTTTTTTGTGGGCAGGTGATTAGTCGATCCGCTCGTAGTTATCCGTGCGAAGCTACTCCACTACGGACCGGACAGAGCTGGTCCCTCCCATTTTCACCTCCACCCGGGAGGGACGACCTCCGTGTCGTCCGCGCCCACCAAGCAGGACGTCACCCACCCCATGGAATCCTCCCTACACCACTACTCTACCGCGGACCGGACAGAGCCGGTCCCTCCCGTTTCCTGTTTCCCGTCTCCGGAGGGACGACCTCCGTGTCGTCCGCGCCCACCAAGCAGGATGTCACCTCCCCACGACCTGACCTACCCTAAGCGTTAATCCGCTTCAGCGCGAAGTTCGGTGCAGTGAATTTGAATCCAAAGTTCTGGTAGTTCGGGATCGCCGCATTGTCGTCTTCGGCTCCCGTCGCGATCACGAGTTTTTCTGCACCAACCGCCGTAAATGCGTGACGCACGATATGGTCGAGCAGGGTGGTGCAAACGTGTTGGCGGCGATGCGCCGGACTGGTGGATACATTCTGAAAACGACCGACCTGGTTTTGCTCGTCGAAAAACAGCCCCATGCTTCCTACCAGTTCATCGCCCTGGAATGCCCCCCCACCAGTTGCCCCGTTTCTCGTGGGCTAGTTTTTGGTAGGAAGCCGCCCCCGCGCGCCGAAACGTGCCTCCGTCTTCCGGGTAGTCGAAGTCCACCCGATCAACGAGTATCTGTTGGGCGATGACCAATTCCCAGTCACTATCGCTGACAATGGGGCGGACCGTTAACGATGGGTTGGTGATCGCGCCTCCGGCGTATGCAGATAGGGACAAAGCGATGCCGTGACTGGTCACAAATCCGGTCGTCAAGAATGCGGAGATATCACCTTCCCGCGGTTCGTCCCAGCCGAAGACGTGGTGATTTAACCTCTGTCCAAACGCGTGACGATGAATCTCTAACCACGAATCTAAATCACCCGCTTCGGGGGCCCGTTTGAAGAGCACAAAATTCCCAAACCAAAAGGTCGGATTATTTGGCGTGCGAATCACTCAATAGTCATCGTGTTCTTCGACGATCCCGTCGTGACGATGGAAAATGAAATCGGTCTGGTAGGATGGGTCTTGAGGGGTGTTCATAGTGGGGGATGCCCGAGATTTAACGGGTCATCACCGGCTACTATCCAGATCGGAGTCCTGGTTGCTGGGCGATCTAGCGAGCGCCGGAGCGAAGCGTCTGATCCAACGACCTCCGATCCAAACGATGAAGGCGGAAACGAGTCCAACCATCAGCCAAAACACCCCCATCTCCGGGAATTTTTCCGCCAAATACGGCATGGCCAATCGGGTCGAAAGCTCTGCGAAGAAAGCGGCTATCAACCCGACGTAGGGCCAGCTCATCCAATGGTAATGCCCGATGAACCATTGGCCAACGGGACGGCGGGTGATGGCATAATTCAGGCCGATGAAAAGCGTCAGCGTGCTGAAAATCGCACCTCCATGCAGCACATTGAAACTTCCGGTTAGTCGATACATCGCAAACGAGGTCCCCAGCATAAGTATCATCGAGCTGGCGTAGAGGTAACCGATGAGGCGATGAATCCGACCGCCTTTGGGCCGCAGTAGAACGATCGCACCGGAGATCATGGCCACCGTGGCGGCGAGCGTATGCACAAGTCCGGTGGTATCATGAATCACGCTCCGATAACGGCTCCCGCAGCCTTTCGACGCAACCGTGCTTCCTGCAGCGCATGTTTTGGGGAACGATGCTAGAATGCGAAGTCGGACTTTCTTGTCCGCCGTCGTACGTGAAACCGTCTAGCCCGTATTGTCTTCTTTTGCCGAAATACCGGTGCCGCTTACGGCCAAGTTATGGCCGAAGCATGGGCTGCCTTGCTGGGCTCGCTGCGAAACTAGCCGAACTCAGGCTTCCGTTTTGACGGGGAAGTTAGCAGATTTCTGACGGTCCACCTGTGGCGGACCATTTTTAACACCCTGTTTATGAGAAGTTTTCCAACGGATTTTGTGTGGGGCGCTGCCACCGCAAGTTATCAAATCGAAGGCGCCTGGAACGAAGATGGTAAAGGCCCATCGATTTGGGATGCATTTACTAAGATCCCCGGAAAAATTGCCGAGGGACAACATGCTGATGTGGGATGCGACCACTACCATCGGATAGAGGAAGACGTTGCTCTGATGGCGAGGATGGGGCTGAAAGCCTACCGTTTCTCAATTGCGTGGTCGCGCATTTACCCGACCGGACGAGGTGAGGTGAATCCAGCCGGGATCGCATTCTACTCCCGATTAATTGATGAGCTGCTCAAGCACGACATCACACCGTGGGTGACGCTCTATCATTGGGACCTGCCGTTGGCGTTGCAGTTGGAGCTGGATGGGTGGCTGAACCCGGAGTTGCCCGAACACTTTGCGGAGTATGCGCGCACCTGTTTCGCGGCCTTTGGTGATCGGGTGAAACATTGGATCACGCTCAACGAACCCTGGGTGGTTTCGATTTTAGGCTTCGGCAATGGGATGATGGCGCCAGGGCGCATTTCCCAGGACGAACCCTACTTGGTTGGGCATCAACTTTTGCGAGCTCACGCGAAAGCCGTGGCAATTTACCGTCAAGAATTCCAAACGAGTCAGGCCGGCCAGATTGGCATCACCAATAACTGTGATTGGCGTGAGCCGAAGACGGATTCGCCGGAGGATCAAGCCGCCGCTCAACGGGCGCTGGAGTTCTTCCTCGGTTGGTTTGCCGATCCGGTTTATCGGGGCGATTATCCTGCGGTTATGCGGGAGCGGCTAGGCGACCGGTTACCTCAATTCACCGAAGAGGAACGCAAGCTCTTGGTCGGATCTTCGGATTTCTTTGGCTTAAATCACTACACCACCATGTATGCGGCTGATAAGCGGGCCGGGGAGATCGTGAAATTAAGCCCAACCGGCAACGGCGGAATATCGGAGGATCAGGATGTGGAGCTCACGGCTGATCCGGCCTGGCAGACCAGCAGTATGGGTTGGGCCATGGTGCCGTGGGGATGCCGGCGACTCTTACAGTGGATTGACGAGCGTTACGATCATCCTCCCGTCGTAATTACGGAAAATGGTTGTGCACTCGATGACGAGTTGGTTGACGGCCAGGTGCATGACGAGATGCGCGTGGAATTCCTAAATTCTTACCTCGGAGCCTGTCACGATGCCATAGAGTCCGGCGTCGACCTGCGAGGCTACTTTGTGTGGTCGTTGATGGATAACTTCGAGTGGGCGCTTGGATTTACGAAGCGATTTGGAATCCATTATGTGGATTATGAAACGGGAGAACGTTATCCTAAGGATTCGGCTATAGCTCTCGCCAAAATCGTCGCACAAAACGGATTGGAATAAGCTATGGCTCCTCCCTCTGAACAGATTTCGGTCAAAGAATGCATCGCCTACGGTGTGGGCGATACGGCGACAAATTTGGTTTGGCGGACGCTCATGGTATTTTTGGGCTTCTTTTACACCGACGTATTCGGACTTTCTGCGGCAGCAGTGGGCACACTCATGTTGGTCAGTCGGTTTGGTGACGGCCTCTCGGATCTATTCATGGGCGTGGTGGCCGACCGCACCCAGACTCGATGGGGCAAGTTCCGGCCGTGGATATTGTGGATGGCGATTCCGTTCGGAGTGATGACGGTCCTGACCTTCACCACGCCGGACCTCGGATCGAGCGGAAAGCTCATCTACGCTTACCTCACCTACAATGGGTTGATCTTAGTTTTCACCGCCAGCAACGTGCCATACTCCGCCCTGATGGGAGTGATGTCACCCGACCCGGTGCAGCGCACCCGCATCGCCTCATACCGCTTCGTCGGCGCGTTTGTCGGGGCCTTGCTGACTCAAGGCCTCAATGAATCGCTGGTGAATTCGTTCGGCCAGGGCGACGACACGGTGGGCTACCGCTGGACGATGATACTCTTTGCGGTGATTGCGGTGGCGCTATTTCTTTGGACCTTCGCGGGAACCAAGGAACGGGTGGCTCCGCAGCCGAGCGAACCGCTCCAACTCAAACGTGATTTGGGTGATCTGTTCCGCAATCGAGCATGGTGGATCCTGTTCGCGATCGGCCTGTGTTTCGTCGGCGTCATGTCGCTCAAACAGGGCGCGACGCTGTATTACTTCACGTATTTCTTAGAGGCCAAACCACTCGCGGCCACCTACCTAGTGGTCGGCACGGTGGGTGCGCTCATCGGCGCGGCCTTGACCGGCCGATTCGTGGCCATGTGGGGCCGCAAAACCGTGATGATCGGATCATTTGCCATTTTGGGACTGAGCAGCTTTGCTATGTATACGGTCGGTCGGGAAGCCGCCACGACGGTGTTTGCGCTTGGTTTTGTTACTGAGTTCGCGTCAGGCCCCATCGTGACGCTTTTCTTTGCGATGCTCGCTGATGCTGCGGATTTCTCGGAATGGAAAACGGGCCGTCGGGCCACCGGATTGGTTTATTCGGCCGGCTCGTTGTCGTTCAAATTTGGCTCCGGCGTAGGCGGCGGCCTGATTGGTTACGTTCTGGCCAGTTACGGCTACGAAGCCAACGCCACTCAATCCCCGGAAGCGCTAGAAGGCATCCGATTGCTGATGAGTGTATTGCCAGCCGCCGGTGCGGTCGTCGGAATCACCGCATTCTGGTTCTACCCGATCAGCGAAAGGTTACTCGACGAGATCAAGGAAGCCCTCGCGGAGAAACGAAAAGTCCACCCGGACTAGTCAGAGGGGAGGGAAAGGGTTCCATGTCGGGCATAAAGGGCCAGATGACAAGACATGCGGAACACTTTTACCTGACCAAGGTGTCAACGAGCGCTCTGTTTGCGCAGGCCATTCGTATTCCGTCAGCACGGGTAACTCACCGCAGCAATATGCGTTAGGCGCGTCGGTTTATGGTAGGGCGGTATCGCCGATTCATCTGACTCCCAGCTAATATTATTTATTTGCCGCAAAAAGGCGCAAAAAGCGTGTTGTGGCGTAGGTTAATTTTTCGTGCGTCTAGCGACGCATCGGACCAGACCGATCGCAGTTGAGTATTTTTGCGCCTCTTTGCGGCTAAACCTTGGTGGAGTGGTTCGACACTTTGCCTGATGCGGCTTATCGGGCATAACATTTTGGATGCTCCACTCCACTGTCAGCGCGCCCGGCGGTCACGCCCTGCCTAACAAGGCCAGGCCGCTCAATCTCATCTACAAAGGCTCGCTGCATACCCCCCCCCAGCCTCAACGGTGCGCACAGTTCTGCATCATGTCATCTGGCCCTTTATGCCCGACATGCCGGTTAATTGTTCAGATCAACACAGCGGCGATACAGGCTGGGATGAAGCAGGCGAGCGTCCCGCCGAGCAGTGCCCGCCAGCCGAGTTTAGCGAGCTCTTGGCGCTTCTCCGGCGCGAGCGATCCGATGCCGCCGATTTGGATGCCGATAGAAACGATGTTGGCAAATCCGCAGAGGGCGTAGGTGAGAATGACACGAGTGCGCGGGTCAGTGAGCGTGCCGTCGGCTTCCATTTGGTTCATACTAAAGAACGCGACAAATTCATTGAGCACCAAGCGTTCCCCAAAGAGCTGACCGGAGACCATCAGATTTCCGTGATCGATGCCGACTAACCAAGCGAGCGGGGCGCCGATGACGCCGAAGACGAATTGCAAGGTGAACTGCTCGTAACGCCCATCGGTCACGCTGGAAACGAGGCCATTGAGCCCGGTCCACTCGCCAAACATATCGCCTAAACCGTAGTTGAACATCGCGACCAACGCGGTGAAGACGATGAGCATGCCGCCGACGTTGACTGCGAGTTTGATACCATCACTCGTGCCCATGCAGATGGCATCGAGCACATTGGCGCCAAAACGATCGCGGGAGACCATCAGATCCGTATTCACTTTCTCCTCCTGCGGGAATAAGATTTTAGCGATGACCAAGGCAGCGGGCGCCGAGATGATCGATTTGGTCAGAAGGTGAGTGGCAAATTGCACGCGTGACTCGGTATCGCTGCCGCCCAGGAGTTCGATGTATACCACCATCACCCCGCCGGCGATGGTGGCCATGCCCCCGATCATGATCGCGAGCAGCTCGGACCGCGTCATCTTATCGAGGTAAGGTTTTACCAGCAAGGGGGCCTCGGTTTGTCCGACGAAAATATTGGCCGAAGCCGACATACTCTCCGCCCCGCTGAGACGCATGGTTTTACTCATGATCCACGCGAAGACGAAAACCACGCGTTGCAGGATGCCGAAGTAGTAGAGCATGGCGGTGATGGCCGCGAAGAAGATGATCGTCGGTAGAATCGTGATGGCGAAGGCGGGAGCAAACGTGCCGATGTTGACGACCTCGCCGGTGAGTGGGTCGGTGCCGTTGAGTAGGATGCCTTCGCCACCGGAGGGGATATGAGTCAACCAGCCAAAAACGAGCCCGGTGCCTTCCTTGGTGAAGTCGGTGACCTTGACGAAGAAACCACTAACAAATTCGAAGACGGTGCGAACCGGACCGACCTTCAGCACCACGATCGCTATCACGAGTTGGAGAAACAATCCGGTGCGGACCAATTTCCAATCCACCGCGCGGCGGTTTGAACTAAATGCGAAGGCGATGCCGATGAAAGCGGCCACCCCGAAGGCGCCGCGGGCGATAGTGATCAGAGTGTCCATTCAGAGTAGGAGGGAGGAAGATTATTAACCACAGATGAACACGGAGATTTATGACGTCGGATAGGATCAGGGTGAAACCGGGTAAATCCGTGGTTGAAACAGTGCCATATGATTGGCGGCGAGCTTGCCGTTACTGCAGAAAGGGGCGAGAACCAAAGGCAATATGACTATTGATGAGCGTTTGAGTAAACATCTGTCCTGCACCCCTGATATCAAAGACGCCAATTGGGTGGCTCCGACCGCCACCGTGGTTGGAGACGTGGTGCTGGGCCCACAATCCAGCGTCTTTTACGGAGCGGTGTTACGCGGCGATATTGCTCGGATTCGAGTGGGCATGGGGAGCAATATCCAAGATAATTGTATCGTCCATCTTGCCGACGATCTGGATGCCATCATCGGAGATTACGTGACCGTGGGTCATGCGGCCATTATTCATGCCTGCACCATTGAGGACGAATGCCTCATCGGGATGAATGCCACCATTCTGGATGGAGCCCATATCGGGGCTCGTAGTTTGATCGCGGCTGGGACGGTGGTCACACCGCGAACCGTGATCCCTCCCGGATCAATGGTCGTTGGCACCCCAGGAAAGGTTGTCAAAACGCTCACGGCTGCGGCCCAAGCGAGCCTGAAGGAGTGGGCGACTAAATACGTGTCGGTATCCGCTGCTTTTGCGCGACGGGAGGCTCAATAGTTAAGGACCCATATTGCCCCGCTCGGTGGATTGCGGCAGCGGTGATCAGCCAAGCGGGTGGAGTCGAAGATTCGCGTTATCTTCCCCAAATTGTCAGGCACCACTGGCGGGCAAAATGACCCCTGTCCGTGGCTCACCTGTCTACGTAGTTAGTAACCATAGTGGTTACTTTCTCCGAAATTGAACCGATGCTGGATTGCAAAACATCCAGCCATTCACCCTGTCGATTGACTGACGTTAGTAACCATTATGGTTACTAACGTGGTGGGCGGAAGAGCAGTGGAGGACAAAAAAGCCCCGGCATAGACCGGGGCTTAAATTTTAAAGAACGCTTCGGGCGAAGCGGTTTTTGCGACGATTAAGCCGCTTGGATCGTGACGCTCTTCACTTCGACACGTTCGATCGGGGTGCTGTTTTCGCCGCCACCGCCGGTGGGGAGGGTGGCGATTTGCTCGAGCACGGAATCACCCGCAGTCACCTCACCGAATGCGGTGTATTGGCGATCGAGGAACTTGGCGTCGCCGTGGCAGATGAAAAACTGACAACCGGCGCTGTTGGGGTCGGCGGAGCGAGCCATTGAGAGCACGCCACGGGTGTGGGACTTCTCGTTGAACTCGGCGTCGACTTTGTATCCGGGATCGCCGGTTCCAGGCATGCCGTTGGCACCCTCTTTGGTGTTTGGGCAACCGCCCTGGACCATGAAGCCCTTGATGATGCGGTGAAAGGCCGTGCCATTGTAAAAGCCATCGCGGGCGAGTTTTTTGAAGTTCTCGACGGTCTTGGGTGCGACGTCGGACCAGAAGGAAACAGTCATATCGCCGTAAGCGGTGGAGATCACGGCGACTTCGTTGGTGGAGGATTCAGTGCTCATAATGGTCCACAATCGCGAGCGAGGGGAGGCGTGGTCAAGCGGGAATGGGACAAAGCTGAACCCGGATCTTTCTCTTTATTCTTTATCTTTATCTTTCTCGCGGACGGAAAAGTGCCCCTCGAGGAACGGATAAAGAGGAAAGATAAAGAGAAAGAAGAAAGAGCGTTGGTATTCACATTCGGTTTGGATCGGGCCGGAAGGTCTGCTTCGTTCGTCGTATGCGTTTTCTGTTACTCCTCGGTCTCTGGATGGGTGTCGCTTCAGCGGTGGCTGAACCGATCAAGGTGAAGGTGGTTGTCGTGGCCATGTTTGAGCGCGGCGAAGATACAGGGGATCGCCCCGGCGAGTTTCAACACTGGGTGGAGCGCGAGGGGCTCACCGAAACCTACGCTTTTCCCCAGGGTTATCGGGATCTGCGAGGATCACCCGATGGCAGCATCCTAGGGGTCGTCACTGGCGTCGGCACCGCCAAAAGCGCGGCGACGATCATGGCCGTGGGGCTCGATCCTCGTTTCGATCTGACTGAGGCCTATTGGTTGGTCGCCGGCATCGCCGGGGCGGACCCGCACGACATGTCGTTGGGTTCAGCGGCGTGGGCCGAGTGGTTGGTGGATGGAGATTTGGCCCACGAGATTGATTTCCGCGAAGTTCCAGAAGGTTGGACCACGGGCTACATTCCGTTGCGCAAAGCCTATCCTTATCAGCAGCCCGTCGATCGGAGCGAAGGTCAGGCTTACCAGCTCGTGCCTTCATTGGTGGAGTGGGCTTACCAACTCACCAAGGATACCGATCTGGGCGACACCGAGCCGATGCAGAAGCGACGCAAGTTGTATACTGATACGCCGACCGCGCAGCGTCCGCCGTTTGTGCTGAAAGGTGATCATTTGGCGGCGATGACCTATTGGCATGGCAAATACCTCAACCAATGGGCCAATGACTGGGTGAAGTATTTCTCCGACGGCACGGGTGAATACGTGACCACGGCAATGGAGGACACCGGAACTTACGGTTCGCTGTTCTGGCTCGATCGCGCTGGTAAGGTGGATGTGAAGCGGATGCTGGTGCTCCGTACTGCCAGCAATTTCGACATGCAATGGCCGGGGGGCGACGCGGCGGGCAGTCTGAGCGGTGAAAAACTCGGTCCAGGCTATTCGGCATATTTTCCGGCTTTGGAGTCCGCTCATAAAGTGGGGAGTCAGGTGGTGCATGCTCTCATCGAAGGTTGGGAGATATATCAACACGAGATGCCGAACCCGTAGAGCCACGGAGTTTTTTAAGTATCGTTTTCATGATCTGGCCGGAGAGGGACAGGTCGGCTCTTTACTTGATAATGCATAAAATATTATGCATCAATTCGGGGTGCTCTTTGATTGGGATGATGCCAAAGCGGAAATCAATTTATCGAAACACGGCATATCTTTCGAAACTGCCAGGGAGTTGTGGGCGGACCGAAAACTGATCATGTTGGCGACCAAGAATCCGACCGAATCTCGTTATTTGGCGATTGGGAGAACTGAGCAAAAATCCTAGACCGCCGTTTTTGTCGAACGAGGGGAAACCATTCGATTAATCAGCGTCAGACGATCTCGCGATAATGAAAGAAGACTTTATGAAAACCACACCCACTAATCAGGATAACCTCGTTGATCGATTCGATGAAGGTGAGGACGTGCTCGACTATTTTGAAACCGAGGTAGTTTTGACGATCGATCAATTGACGGAGCTTTCTCCGATCCTGAATCTTTCGGCGTTGGCCCGAGAATCCGGGATTAAAGTTCAAACCTTGCAGGCTAAAATGAGACGAGGAACACCGTTGAGTGGGGGTGAATCAAAGGCGTTGGTGGGGACACTGAAGCGGCATCGTTTAGCCACGGTGGCGTAACTTTGTAGCTGGGCCAGAATGGTCACAGAGATCACGGAGGAGACACCGAGGCCACAGAGCCACTCCTCTGCTCTCGTTACCTCAACGTCTCAGTGCTCTACGTGTCTCCTCTGTGATCTCTGTGACTAAACCTCGTCGGATACGAATCCGAGTGGCTGCTTGCCAGTCGTTCGTCCGAAACATACGGTGAACGGCCGTGCCGTATTTCGATTACAACGCCACCACTCCATTGAGCCCAGCCGCGCGGGAGGCTTGGTTGCGGGCGACGGAGGAGTCGTGGCAGAATCCTTCCAGTGCGCACCGGGCGGGGACGCGGGTGAAGGTGTTGTTGCAACACGCCCGGGAGAATTTGGGCACGGTGATTGGTTGTGATGCCGATCGCATCACGTTCACCAGTGGAGCGACCGAATCCACCCACGCGATCGCGCGGCATCTGGCGAAGACATTACCCGGAGATACCAAGGTCGCGGTCAATCCCACGGAACACCTTTGCGTGATCAATGCGATCCGCGCGTATTTTGCGGCCGACCGCATCGTTTGGCTCCCGGTCAATGAGCACGGACAAGTGACGCCGGACATGGTGAAGCAGCAGATCAAATCCGAGAAGCTCGGAGCGGTTTGGGTCATGGCAGCCAATAACGAAACCGGCGTTTTGCAGCCCTGGGCTGAGATCGCCGCGCTTTGTCGGTCAGCCGGGGTTCAATACGTGTGCGACTCCGCTCAATGGTGGGGCAAGATCGCGGGAGGAGGTTTGGTCGAGGCAGATTGGGTGTTTTCGGCCGGGCATAAATTTGGCGGACCAAAGCGGACCAGCTTCTTGTTGCGGCCGATCGATCAGCCGAATTTCCAGGTTCGACCGGGTGGCGAGGAGCAGACCGATGGTAAACAACACGGGGGCACGGAAGATTATCCGGGAGCGGCCAGTATGGTCGCGGCGCTCATCGATGCGGAACGCAACAAAGTCATGCTGGAATCGGACCGGGTGATGCTGCGCGACCGGTTCGAGTTGAATCTTGGCCGCCAGTTACCGGGTGCGCGCGTCGTCGCCCAGGGTGTCGAGCGGTTGTGGAATACGGTTTTGGCCGTCATGCCCCACGGCGAGAATTCCCGCTGGGTGGCACGGTTGGATAAGCGCGGTTTCGAAGTCTCGACGGGTTCTGCTTGCTCAAGCGGATCAGAAGCACCTTCGCATGTGCTCGCAGCCATGGGAATTCCCGGCGATCAGATGCGGCGCGTCTTGCGCATCAGTGCGAGCTGGTCAACCACGCCCCAGGATTGGGATGATTTGGTCGAGGCCTTGGTCGCGGTCGCGGACGAAGTGAAACCAGCGGACAACGTGGTCTCGATCTGATGAAGGTTCGAGCCGTTGGCCTCCAGAATTTTCGCAACGTCGCCGCGGCTCGATTGGAGTTCGAGGGGCGACTGCAATTTTTGGTCGGACCGAATGGGCAGGGGAAAACAAACCTGCTAGAGGCGATCGGCTTTATCACCGCCCTGCGGTCATTCCGAGCGGCGGATAACGCTCACCTGATCAATCACGATCAGAAAGAGGCGGCCGTGGCTTGCGACCTGGAGCATGAAATCGAGGGGACTTCCCAACTGACGGTGAAGTTTCGGCCGGGACAAAAAGAAGCGTGGCTGGACGGCATTAAGGTGGACCGGCTGGCCGAATTAATCGGGCGTTTTCCCACCGTGGTATTTTCGTCGCAGGACCAACAATTGGTGCGCAGCTCCCCGGGTGGGCGTCGCCGTTGGCTCGACCTGACGTTGTCCGCCACAGATCCGAGCTACTTAGTGCACCTGCAATCCTATCACCGGGCGCTGGCGGAGCGAAATGCGCTGTTGAAACGTGATTCAGCCGAGGCCGAGTTGGATGCGTTTGAACAAGTGCTGGCGGAACATGGTGCGGCTTTGATTGCGAAGCGGCGTGAGGCGTTGGGGAAGTTGGTGGAAGTATTGACCGGTAGCTATGCCCGGATTGCAGATCATGCAGAACCGACTGGTTTTGCCTACCGACCTAATTTTAATGCGACTGATGCGGCGGAGCTGATGGATAAACTCGTGGCTGGCAGAGGACGTGATCGCATCCTGAAATCCACGGGTAGTGGTCCGCATCGGGATGATTTTGATTTCACCCTACAGGATCGGGCCGCCAAGGACTTTGCTTCCGAAGGACAACAACGGGCGCTGGTGTTATCATTGCGGTTGGCCCAAGCAGACTGGTTTCGGAGTCGCCTGAACGTATTACCCGTCTTGCTGGCAGATGACGTTTTGGGGGAATTGGATCCCGTTCGCCGGGAACGGTTTTGGCGGGCGATTCCGGAGGAGTGTCAGGTCATCGCCACAGGGACGACTCCGCCGGAAGGTGACTTGGGCGACTGGCAGATTTTTGACGTCAGTGGAGGATCCTTCGCCAAAGCTTCCTAGGGAATTGAGAGTAGGGGCAGAGGAGGGTGGTCTTTTCGGTCACGCTGTTCCGTAATGCATTCAGACCGATTGGGGTTTCAATGCTCTAGTCTCTCGTTGGACAGCTTTTACCCCTGCTATGCTTTACCTCATCCTCGTCGCTTTCGTGGCCGCCCTGGGCGGCTTTTTGTTTGGATACGATACTGCCATTATTTCCGGCACGATCGGATTTGTGAAAACCAAATTCGAATTAAATGCCGTGGCGGAGGGGTGGTTCGTTTCGTCTGCTTTGGTGGGCTGTATTTTTGGAGTGATGTTCACTGGTCTGATCAACGATTGGTTTGGTCGCAAAAAGGCCCTGCTTTTATCTGGTCTGCTTTTCCTGATTTCGGCGATTGGTTGCATGCTCGCACCCACGCTTTCGATCCTGATCATCTTTCGTTTGATAGGCGGTATTGGAGTGGGTGTGGCGTCGATGACCTCGCCTCTCTTTATTGCTGAGATCTCACCACCGAACATTCGAGGCCGTCTGGTGACCTTGTATCAACTGGCGATTACGGTCGGTATCCTTTTGGCCTATTTTGCCAACGCCTCCCTCTTGGAGCTGTCCGCGGGAACCTACGAAACCGAGCTGTTTTCGTGGATCATTCAGGATGAAGTTTGGCGGGCGATGTTTGGCAGTGAGTGTATCCCGGCGGTGCTTTTCTTCATCCTCGTTTTGTTTATTCCGGAAAGTCCTCGATGGCTCGCCTTGAAGCAGAAAAATGAGCAGGCTTTTAAGATACTGTCCCGCATCAATGGTCCGGAGCACGCGGAACAGGAGTTGCGGGAGATCAAAGAGACCGTCGGGCACGAAGCGCCACCTCTGCAGACATTACTGAAACCAGGCATTAGGAAGGCACTCGTGATCGGTGCATCGCTGGCGTTTCTCACCCAAATCTGCGGAGTGAATGCGATCATCTATTACGGTCCCCGTATATTGGAAGAGGCCGGTTTTGCCCTGTCAGATGCCCTGGGCGGCCAAGTCATTATTGGGATCGTGAATGTGCTCTTCACCCTCATCGCGATCTGGAAAATTGACCAAATAGGTCGCCGACCGCTGCTGATTTGGGGCGTTTCTGGGATCATGTTTTCGCTGATTATGGTGGGGCTGCTTTTCTATTTTAAGGTGACGAGTGGTTTTTGGCTGATGGGATTCATCCTGCTTTTCATTGCTAGCTTCGCCTTCTCATTCGGGCCGGTTATTTGGACGCTGCTGTCCGAGATTTATCCGATCAATGTGCGCGGCACCGCCATGTCTATCGCGACCCTGACCTTGTGGGTCGGTACCGCGTTGATTGGACAAGTCGTGCCATGGATGCTGGAGAGTCTGACTCCCGCCGGCACGTTCTGGATCTTTTCACTTTCCTGCATCCCTGCTCTTTATTTGGCGATCAAGGTGATTCCCGAAACAAAAGGGAGGACCTTGGAGGAGATCGAAAAATTCTGGTCACGCGGATAGCAACCGTGTCGAGTATTTCCCCATGCCATTCATGAGACATTACCTTCTTCTTTCTTTCTGTCTCTTCGATGACTCTTGAAACTTGGCAATGGGTTATCGTGGTATTGGCGGCGTTGTTTATCGGCGTCTCGAAGACGGCGATTGGGGGGCTGGGGATGGTCTCGGTGGCGATTTTTGCGAACGTGCTGCCGGCGCGGGAGGCGAGTGGGTTTGTTCTGCCGTTGCTGATTTGTGCGGATTTGGTGGCGGCGCGGTCCTACCGCCAACACACGCAATGGAAGCACCTGCTGCGACTGTTTCCGTGGACGGCGGGCGGCGTGATCGTGGGGTGGATGTGCATGGGAATGATCAACGATCGGGAGGCGAGTTTGCTGGTGGGCGGTATCGTGTTGGCGATGGTGGTGCTGCATTTGTGGCGGAGCCGCAGAACAACCGATGAGGAAGAGCGGAGCTTCGGGTTTGCGGCGACGATCGGGGTGTTGGCGGGATTCACAACGTTGATAGCGAATGCGGCGGGACCGCTGATGGCGATCTACCTGTTGGCGATGCGTCTGCCGAAGATGCAATATATGGGCACGGCGGCGGTGTTTTTCCTGATCATCAACTCGTTTAAGGTGCCGTTTATGATGAACCTCGATTTGATCAATCGGCAGAGTGTCACGGGTAACTTGATCTTGGTGCCGGCGGTGTTTGTAGGGGCGTTTGTCGGTCGGAGGATTTTGACGAAAATCGACCAGAAGTTGTTTGAATCACTGGCGCTGTGGCTGAGTGCGTTGGCGGGGTTGAAGCTCTTGTTTTAAGCGATGATTGAAGACGTTTTCTGGGTGTGCATGTCGATCCAATCATGGTTAAACTTTCTGATCTATGGCGCGTAAATCTGTTCGAGACATGTGGAAGGCTAAGTTGGCGGGGGAGACCGTCGCTCCGACTTCGCGTGGGTCCAGCCGAACCGCTGCTCCTGACCCTATGAGTCTGCAGCGCGTGCCGTTCGATGGGCTCGTGTTGGGCGTGGACCCTTCATTGCGGGGCACCGGGTTGGCGGTTATCGAATTTAAAGGCGGACGACAGCCGCTCATGTTGCGGTGCCAGACCGTGAAAGTGAAACCGAAGGTGCCCATGGCGGAGGCTCTGGCCGAGATTCACCGGGCGGTGACTTCGATGGTTGAAGGCTTTGAGCTCAAACACGTGGCATTGGAACAGACGATTTACGTGCAAAATTTCCAAACGGCTCAAATTCTGGGCGCAGCCCGGGGGGCGGCCATTGCGGCCGTGGCTCTTCACGGTTTACCGATCTTCGAGTATGCTCCGCTACGGGTCAAACAGGCCGTGGTGGGGGCGGGTCGCGCGAGTAAGGAGCAGATGGCTCGCACCGTGATGGGACTTCTGGGCCATGGTGCTCAACTCGGCTTCGACGAGGCCGATGCAGCAGGCGTGGCGCTTTGCCATGCCTTCACTTGGCGCGGTTAAAGTGAATTCCTCGCTTCCCTCGAACAAAAAACCCCGCACGATACTTGGTTTCGTCCCCTTAGCCATCGATGACCGAACCACACCACGACTCCGTTGATCCCCAAGAAGAGCCCGATGACGAGCTCTCGCTTCGCGAGAAACCGATGGGTTTTTTGGATCATCTTGAAGAGTTGCGCTGGGTGCTGATGAAGTCGGCGATCGCTTTCACCATATGTGCGGTGGGGATCGGGATATTTCTCAAGAAGTTCAACATCATGCTCATGTGGCCACTGTTCAAAGTGGCGGAGGACTATCCGGACATGGATATGGATTTGGGCACGACCTCGGTGATGGAGAGCTTCACCGTCGTTATCCAAATGTGTGTCGTGGGCGGGTTGATTATGGCGGCTCCGTTTATATTGGCGTTTATCGGCCAGTTTATTTCTCCTGCCTTGCGCCAGCGGGAGATGAACCTCGTGCTTCCGGGCTGCGTGGCTGCGCTGATACTTTTCATGCTCGGAGTGTGCTTCAGCTTCTTCCTGTTGGTGCCGGGGACTATTCGGGTTTCGATCGAATTGAACGAGCTCTTCGGCTTTATCACCCGGTGGACCCCGGGGTCCTACTACGGGATTGTGATTTGGCTCACGCTGGGCGTGGGGGCTGCTTTTGAGTTCCCCCTGCTTATCGTTATACTAGCGTATTTAGGCCTAGTAACCTCGGCTCAACTGCGCGGTTGGTGGCGCCATGCCTTGGTCGTGTGTTTTGTGGTGTCCGCGGTTGTTACCCCAACGCCAGACCCGATTAATCAGTCCATCTTGGCGCTATCGCTATATACCCTGTATGGGATATCCATCGTGGCGGCCAAGCGCGTCGAGAACCGCAAACGTGAGCCAGAAATCTAGGTCTTTTTGGTCGGCAATTCCCCACCTGTCTCCGGTCTCAATAAACTAGTCTAAGGGGGGTTATCACTGTCATATCACAAGTGACAGTTATGCCTATCTTAATCTATATCAGATACTAGTAATTTACTGTCACTTGTGATATGGCAGTAAATCTTATATCACTGGTATATAATAAGTTGAGGATCAATGTCACATGATAGGTGACACTGAAATCGGAGGTTTGGCCGGAGATTTTTGGGCTACGCGTTACTCCGCTTGGAGCGACTTCCGCAGATCGGGGCTGGCCTCGAGGTGAGCGGTCAGGCGATCCAGTGCAGCGAAGGTTTCGGTGCTGACGTGGTGCTCCATGCCTTCGACGTCCCGTGAAATGACGGTCTCGTCGAGACCGAGTTGGCGGAGGAAATTGGTGAGTAGGGCGTGGCGGTGAGCGATCCGCGCCGCGACCTTCTGTCCGGCTTCGGTCAAAACCATCCCACGGTATTTCTCGTAATTAACCAGGCCTTCGGCGTCCAAGCGTTGCACCATGGTGGTGACACTGGCTTGGGAAATCTTTAGTTCCGCCGCGATATCGACCACGCGGGCATAACCCTTGGTCTCGATCAATTCACTGATCCGTTCGAGGTAGTCCTCGACGGCAGCAGTGGTGGTGCGGGGGGATGAAGAGGCGATCGCCACGAACTTACTCAAGGCACCGCGCTGACGCGGTCAAAGAGAAATCTTCGCGAAGGAGTCGTGTTATTTGCGGGCGTCAAGCACGCGTTGGTAGCGCATGACCATCCGAAACATCCAGCTCGCGAGCCAGAAGACACCGGTCATACAGGCGGCGGCGCCCGCGGACCATAGCATGATCATCTGCGGGTCGTTTGACGGCACGTGCGACTGCAGGAGCGAATACATAAACGCGAAGAAACCGCCACAGAGGACCATATCGACGAGGAAGTCGGACTTACGGGTTAATTTGACTTTTTGCTGTGCCATAACGCTTGAAAAAAGAGGATCGTGGACCGGGTTGTCGATGGGATTTTTAGCTAAGTTCGCCGCCCAAAGCGATTCGTCCCTGCGCGGCAGGTCCGTAGATCAGGTGGACTTGAGCGGAGGGGATACCCGAAATGCCGGTTAACGCGTGCGCTATTTCTCGGGCTTGAATCGCCTGAGATGCGGGATCGGGGAGCTCTCGTAAGGTGATCGTGACAAAGACGGCGTTCGCGCCGCGAGGATTGCCCGATTGGTTTTCGGCATAGTGAGTGGCGGGCGTGTGCCGGACCCGGACCCACGTGCAGGCCGTGGGAGATTTGAAGATTTCCCCTAATTTGTCAGCAATCGGTCGGGTGAAAGACGCGGTTTCTACTTCGGTTTTTCCGATAAATTCAACTTCGACGAGAGGCACGGGATAAAGGGGATGATTTACGACGGGAGAGTGATTCCCAAAGAGTGGCGGCCTTCTCGCTGATCAGCTGACGGGCTTTTTCGGTCTCGGCGACGCGAGCCGCCCGGTTCCCGTTGGAAATCTTAGCGAGATCGTCGAGGTTGTAGAGGTAGACGTTGTCAATTTCGGCGGTCGACGGGTCGATGTCCCGGGGAAGAGCGAGATCGATCAAGAATAGGGGCGCGGCCGGGCGCTTGCGCATGGCGACGGTCAAGGCATCGCGAGTGAGGATGGCCCCCGGAGCGGCGGTCGCGCAGACGATGATGTCGAACTCGGCCAGATGGTGAGGCAGTTTGTCGAAAGGCAACGCGACGCCATCGAGCGATTCGGCCAAGGTCATCGCGTTATCCATCGTGCGGCTGGTCACGGTGAGGGCAGTCGCTCCCCGACTCCGGAAAGCTTTGGCGGACTGTTCGCCGATGTCGCCGGCCCCCGCGAGCAGGATTCGGGCGTCGGAGAGGTCACCGAAGATCGAGGTCGCTAGATCGACGGCGACGTTGGCGATGCTGACTTGGCCTTCGGAAATGGCGGTGTGGGTGCGCACCTGCTTGGCGGCTTGAAAGGTTTTTTGAAAAACTTTGTGCAGGATTGGTCCTACTTTACCGGTGGTTTGCGCATTCGCATAGGCGTCCTTCACTTGCCCGAAAATCTCGTTCTCGCCGATGAGTTGTGACTCGAGCCCTGAGGAGACGGCCGTGAGATGATGGATCACGGCAGCTCCGGTGTGCCGGAGCTCCATCGCATCAAAAGCGGCGGAGTCGATCCCTTGGTGAGCGCAAAAGGTGTCACGGAGGGCATCGAGAGCGGCGGGGTCGGAGGCGACGCCGTAAAACTCGATTCGATTGCAGGTATTCAGAATCGCGAGCTCTTGGAGTCCCGGCAGGATGGTGACTTGCTCGCTAAACGCCGGCAGAGCATCCGCACTGAGCGCGAGTTTTTCGCGCCACTCTAGGGGTGCCGTATGGTGAGTGACACCAACGACGAAAAGCATCGGTCCTGATTCGCTCACAGCTGAGACGGAAGCGTAGGTTTAGAGGCCTCGTCCCCGTGGCGGGAAGAGTTGACCGGATAAACTGAAATGAGAGCGGCGCCGAATAAGATGATACATACCCAAGACAACCGCGTGCCGTGGAGTTTACCGCGGCTGCGAAGTAGAAATGCCACGCCGTAGGCGACCCAGATGGCGACCGTGATCAGGAGCTTGGCTACATTGACGGTATCGAAGGCTCGGATCCAGTGAGCGGCACCGACTAGGAGTGAGGCCGAGAGCAAGACTACACCCACGGTGAGGAGGCGCACGCTGATTTGATCTAGGTCACGGATGGAGGGGAGGAAGCTGAAGAACCCGCTGAGTTGTTTGTTTTTAAGGCTGTGGTCGCGCAGCAAGAACATCATGGAAGTCAGGGCCAGCAGCGCGAAGACGCCGTAGCTGAATAGGGCGAGGGCGGCGTGAAACTCGATCCAGACGTTGCCGCCGAAAGTGCCGACACGTCGGGTTGCGTCCCAGACCGGAATCGCTAAGGAAACGGTGGAGAGCACGACCGAAAGTAGGGAAGTGAAGTAGCCCAGTAAACTAAGACGGAAGGTGATGCCGACGACCAGATAGAGTGCCGTGGCTGACCAGGCGGTAAACTGGAAGATCTCAAACATGTTGCCGAGGGGGCAGCCTTTCACTTCGAGTCCGCGCAAGTAGAGGCCGAGGGTGTGGAAAATAAAGCCAGCCACAATGATGCCATAGATCAGACCAGCCGGCTGTTTGCGGGCGCGGATCAATGCGACCGTGCCGATCACCACCCCTGCGAGGTAGCAGGCGGCAGCAATCCAGATCCATTCGCGGTCAGTCATGACAACAAGGAGAATTCCCATTCCCCAACAAAACAAATCCCAAATGAGTCAGCGGACAGGGGCCCATTGGTCCAGAAATACGATTATCTTGGCGGGAGAATGAGCGGCACCCTCTTCGAGGGCTCCGGTTTCTTGGGTGGTCAAAATCTGTCCATCGGCATCCAAGACCACCAAGACGGGCAGACCGTGTTGGGTGGGATTACCGTATTTGGCGATCGTGTCGGCGTTTCGATTGGTCCCGTTGCGGGTGTTCACGTCGACGGCTACGAGCACGTAGTTGTCCTCTAGATTCTGGGCCACGCTGGTCTCGTGGTGAAGCGTGTCGCTCAGGCGGTGACACCAGACGCACCAATTGGCCCCGAATTTGAGTAACACCCGTTTGTTGGCGGATTTAGCGGTGGCGAGGGCCGCTGTGATGTCCGCTTGGGCGTCGGCTTCAACCAGGTATATGTCCTCACCCATCTGCGGGTATTCGGCTGCCGTCAGTGTGCTGAAAAGCATAAGAATGGAAGCGAGAATCTTCATAAGATGAATTTAATAGCCACAAGAGGCACAGGAAGTGAATCTGGAACTTAGGGCCGGGGAACTCTAACCGACCATCTCGCCTCCACCGTCTAAGCAGGAGGAGTGGCTCTGTTCTCTCCGCTCCCTCCTGTAAAAACCAGCGGCGGATCAGTTGTGGAGTAAGATTCAATCTGCCTGCGCAACCCAGAAGCGGCACTCGTCGGAGAACTCGCGCACGGCCTTGGGCTCTTTGGAGATGCGACGACGCATCGAATCCCAGTGGTGCGCCCAACCGGTGGCCTTTAAGTCTTCCAGAATTTCGTCGCGATTGGGCAAGTGCATGAAAGTGCGGCCGAGATCGTCTTCGAAGTAGCGGTCACCAAATTCAACCAGAGCGGAGTCCTGCCGACCCGTCAGCCAGAGCTTGGCCTCACGTTTCCACATGAAGCGTTCCAGTTTGGAGTGGTCACGATCGTGGGTGGTGAAGATTAGCGGAGCGCCCGGTTTGCAACAGGCGTGCAGCGAACGCAGCGCGGCACGCCGATTACGCATTCTCGGGATCTGCATGAGCCCGTTGAACATGAAAAGTGCCGCGTCGAATTGAACGCCCTCGACCTCCGGGTGCTTGGCGACTCTGCGGGCATCGGCGTGAAACAGGGTGATGGCTTTGCCGACTTCGCGTTCGATGAACAGAGACTGGGCTTGAGCACAGAGTTCCTCGGCGAAATCGAAGGCATAGATTTTCTTGTAGCCTAATTCCTGTAGACCGAGGGCGACGCGACCGGCGCCACAGCCTGCTTCAAGAATTCGAGCCGTTTTCCGGGAGGGAAGAAACTTCTCTAACACGATTTTCTCAGAAGCCCACAATCCCAGACGGTGCGCGGCGCGCGTGTAGTGCACCACCGCCCGAAGATCATTAAAATCGTCGCGAACCTGTTGGGAGGAAAGTTTAGTTTTCACAGCAGGAAACGGAGAGAGCGAATCCAACGGGATGCTAGGAATAATTTGACCACAGATTTCACGAATTAACTCAGATTAAAGAACTGATTCTTTGAAAAGATTATATCTGAGAAAATCTGTGGTTAAACACTGCCTACCGTTTTTTACCCCAGCGGCGTTTTTGTTCTTTGAGCTCTAGCGGGGCGGCTTCGATTTGCACTCCGGCGATGGCGGGGTGGGCGCGGAGGGTTTGGAAGACTTCACCTGATAGAGACCAATCCAGTGCGGTTGAGACATCGGCGATGGCCGCGGCACGTTTTTCGCCGAGGAAACCGAAGCTGGTGGCGGTGCGTCCGCTGCGGGCATTGAGGATGGGACGAAGCGAGGCCATAAATTCTCCGTTCTCGGGATTGTCGGGATTAAGCAGCCAGGTGACACGTTTCACGTTGTTGGCGACATAGGCGGCAAGGGGGTAGGTTTCGCGCACATTAATACGGGCGCCGTCGTCGCGCACCATCACGGTGCCGAGAATAACAACGGGCACGTTTTCGCCAAGCGTGTCGCCGTATTCTTCAAAAGCGTCGGAGAACATGTTAAGCGGCACGGACGCTTGTTTGGTCGCTAGGGTGAACGCAACCCACGGCCGGTTGTCGCGTTTGGCCAATTTCTTTTGAATGCCACTGACGATCCCGCAGATGCGGAACGCGGTGCGGTCTTCCTGCTCCAACAGCTCGTCCACGTCGAAGGTATCAATGGCATCGGCGAGCCCGGTGTAGGTATTCATCGGATGACCTGAAACGTAGAAACCCAACAACTCCTTTTCGAAAGCCAATTTCTCAGCCGACGAAAAGTCGGAGACATCTAGATTCTTGTTACTTGATACTTGGGACTTGTTACTTCGAGCCGGAGGCTCCGGCTCGCTTAGCATTTCGAGGAAGTTGTTCTGGCCCGCGGCGCGATCGCGGGCGTTAGCGGCGGCGGCTGACATGGCGCCGTCGATGCGCTCAAAAATTCCTTGGCGGGATTCGCCGGAGAAATCGAATCCGCCGGTTTTGGCGAGGTGCTCGAGCACCCGTTTGTTGGCGGCTTTGCCCTCCACGCGGGCAACGAAATCGTCGAAGTCCTCGAACGGTCCGTTCTCTTCGCGTTCTTCGATGATCGCAACGGAAGCGGCTTCTCCGACGCCTTTGATGCCGGCGAGTCCGAAGCGAATCTGACCGCTTGCAACCGGCGCGAAATGCTCGCGGGATTCGTTGACGTTGGGGCCCTGCACTTCGATCCCCATGGCGATGGCCTCGTCGATGAAGTGGGATACCTTATCCGCGTTACCGAGTTCGGCAGTGAGCACTGCGGCCATGAAATCGATGGGGAAGTTGGCCTTCAGAAACGCGGTCTGATAGGCAACAATGGCATAGGCGGCGGAGTGCGACTTGTTGAAACCGTATTCCGCAAACTTGTTGAGGATATCGAAGATCTCATTGGCCTTCTTGGCCGAGATATCGTGCTTCTCTGCCGCGCCGGCGGTGAATTTTTCCCGTTCTCGGGCCATGGCGTCCATGTCCTTTTTGCCCATGGCGCGCCGGAGCATATCCGCTCCACCGAGTGAGTAACCGGCGATGATCTTGGCGCACTCCATCACCTGTTCTTGGTAAACGATGACGCCGTAGGTTTCCTCAAGCACGTCTTCCAGTAGAGGATGAGGATACTCAATGGTGGCGGGATTGTGCTTACCCTTGGCGTAGGTCGGAATGAACTGCATCGGACCTGGGCGGTAGAGGGCCGAGATCGCATTGATGTCGTCGATGCTGGAGATTCCCACTTGGCGGGAGGCGTTTTGCATACCCGGCGACTCGAGCTGGAACACTCCGACGGTTTTGCCCGCGTTGAGTAGCTCGTAGGTTTTCTCGTCCTCGAGCGAAATGTCTTCGATCGAAAATTTCGGATCAGTGGATCGGCGGACGTTGGCCACCGCGTCGGAAATGACGGTGAGGGTTTTGAGCCCGAGGAAATCCATCTTCAGCAGACCTAGCTTATCGACCGCCTTCATGGAGAACTGCACGGTCACGTCGCCTTCTTGGAGCGTAAGGGGCACGAAGTTTTCGAGCGGCTCATCCGTGATGATGATGCCCGCGGCATGTTTGCCGGTGTTGCGCACCATGCCTTCGAGCACGCGACCGGCGTCGACCACTTTCTTGGCGACGGGGTTGCGTTCGATTTCGTTTCGAAGCTCAGCCGATTTCTCGATCGACTGATCGAGCGAGATGTTCAACTCGTCAGGGATCATCTTCGCGAGGCGATCGGCTTCGGCGAAGGGCAGGTCGTTTACGCGCGAGACGTCGCGAATGACCATCTTGGCCCCCATGGTGCCGTAGGTGATGATATTGGCCACGCAGTCGTTGCCGTATTTCTCCCGCACGTAGTCGATGACTTCGACTCGCCGGCGCATGCAAAAATCGATATCGAAATCGGGCGGGCTGACGCGCTCGGGATTGAGGAAACGTTCGAACAGCAGGCCGAACCGCATCGGATCGACGTTGGTGATTTTCAGCAGGTAGGCGACGAGGCAACCGGCGCCGGAACCACGACCGGGGCCGACGGGAATGTCTTTGGCCATGGCCCACGCGATGAAGTCCCAAACGACGAGGAAGTAATCGACGAAGCCCGTGATGTTGATGATCGAGAGCTCGTAGCCGAGTCGCACGACCAGTTCTTGAGCGTCGGTGAGTTCGTTATAATCCGGGGCCTGGGGCTTTTGGCCTTCGGGTAAATTGGTGAGGCGGGCGAGTCGCTCGGCCACGACGGGCTCTTTTGACACGGTGTCAAAATCAACGTCGTAGCGCATCTTCAGGCCGGTGCGGCACAACTCGAGCAGGTAGTCGGGAGGCGTGACGGTGATTTCTATCGGCAGCGGGAATTTGGGATAACGCTCCGAGCCTTTGGGGAAAGGGATCTCTAGCTCGCACATTTCCGCCACCGCGTGGGTGTTGATGATGGATTCGGGAACCTCGCCGAAGACCTTCTCCATATCGGCGCGTGATTTGAGGTAAAACTCCTCGCCCGTGAATCGCATCCGGTTCTCGTCTTGAATTTTCGAGCCGGTTTGGATGCACAGCATGGCATCGTGAGGGCCGGCATCGGAGGCGTTGACGTAATGGACATCGTTGGTGGCGATGACCTTGAGGCCGAATTCTTCGCCTAGCTTCAGTAAGCCCGGGATGATTTTTCGCTGTTCCGGGATACCATGGTCCTGAATTTCGACGAAGTAGTTCTCTTTTCCGAAGATATCGACGAATTTGGCGCAGGCCTCGCGGGCATCGACCTCGCGATCGTGCATCAGGTGCTGCGGCACGAGAGAGGCGAGACAGCCCGTAAATCCGATTAAGCCCTCCGAATATTTGGCCAAAGTCTCCATATCGGTGCGCGGTTTGTAATAAAAACCACGCAGATGGGCGTCGGAGACCAGTTTTAGGAGATTTTGGTAACCGGTCAGGTTTTTGGCCAGAAGACCGAGGTGATAGTAGCTCTTCCCGTCTTCGGCTCGGCCCTTTTTATCCAGGCGCGACCCGGTGGTCATGTAGAGTTCGCAGCCGATGAGGGGTTTGATCCCGTTAGCCTTGGCGGCGGTGAAGAACTGGATGGCGCCAAACAGATTACCGTGATCCGTGAGCGCTAAGGCACTCATGTCCAGTTCCTTAGCACGACTCATCAGTCGATCGATCCGGCAAGCGCCGTCCAGCAGGCTAAAGTCGGTGTGGACGTGAAGGTGGCAAAAACTTGAATCGCAGGACACGGTGGTGGGAAATCGCTAAAAGGCTGAAACTAGAAAAGGGGAGCGCGAGAAGATCGCTTTACCAAGGAAGAGAACGAGAAAGAGAAAGAGAACGAGAAAGAGTGGGGAAGCGGGCGATTTTTAGGCTATTTGCTCGGGATCAAGTTTGCCGTTGACGGAGGGCGCGCGGTTTGGCCTCCTCAGCCTTTTTCCCTCTTAAAAACACGTCATACGAGATGCCCATCGAAATCAAAATCCGTAAAAGCGAGCCAGTTGAGCGCGCCCTGCGCCGTCTGAAAAAGAAGCTCGAACGCGAGAACGTCATCAAAGGTGTTCGTGCAAAGCGCTACTTCGAAAAGCCCTGCGCCAAGAAGCGCCGCCGTAATAAGGTCATGGCTTTCACGCAGATGCTGCGTAACCGTCACGAGGCCTAATCTCCTCCACTCCGACCTTCCGGTCTTTCCGACCGCGCCTCCAAACTTAAGGTTCTCGGCGCGGTTTTTTGTGTCAGTTCAGAACGACTCGATTTTTGCGATTCGTTGTCGGTAAGTTGTTGGTTCACCCTAATATTCTGATTTCGTGAAGCCCACCTTACCCCTTTCGACCTGTTGGAACTCCGACCGTCACCGAGACGGTTACGAAATGCTGGCTGAAATCCGGGATATGGGGTTCGAGTATGTGGAGCTGAGTCATGGTACCAAGATCGTGCTGGTGGAAGGGATCCTTCGGGCGGTCCAAGAGGGCATGATGAAGATTAGTTCGACCCATAATTTTTGTCCCTTGCCGATGGGAATCACGCATTCGGGGACCAACCTGTTTGAACCTTCAGTTTCGGCGACCCAGGAGCACGATCAATGGCTGCGCCATACGAAGCGCTCGATTGATTTTTCCGCCAGGGTGGGCGCGTCCGCGATGGTGACTCACCTCGGCAGTGTGCACTTCTTCTGGTCCAACCCGGTGCGCAAAGTGAAGCGTCACCTGCGGGCGAATCCGGACCTAGATCCCGCAACCGACGAAAAATATCGGAAGATATTAACCAAGGCCTGCAGCAAACTACGCACCCGGATGCCGGTTTACTGGAATCAGGTGCGGGCGAGCCTAGAAGAAGTCCGGGCCTACGCGTTGGAGAAGGGCGTGCGACTTGGCTGTGAGAATCGGGAGAAATTCGAGGAACTTCCCCGTGGATGCTGATTATGCCGAGTTTATCAGGAGTTTGGATAAGGACGGACAGAATCATTGCGGCTACTGGCACGATACGGGCCACGCGGCGCTTAAAGAGGAAATGGGCCTGCTTAATCACAAGGAGCATTTGGAAAAGAACATCGACCGCTTGATCGGATTTCATCTGCACGATGTGGCCGATGGCGAAGATCACCATCCCATTGGACACGGAGGAATCGACTTCGACTGGATCAGCACCCTGTGGAAATCGGAGCACAAATTGACCCTGGAGCTTAGCCCACGAACCCTGCCGATCCACGTGAAGGAGTCGCGCGAACGTGTCCTCGAACTCATCGAAAAACGCTTCGGTTAAGTCTCAGCCGGGAGTAAGTAGGGCGAGCGCGCCGACGGTGGTTGCGGGTTTTTAGCCACGAAAAGGCGCAAAAGGCTCAACGGGTCGTTGACGGTTGTTGGCGCCAATAGGCGCTCGGGTGGTTTCTGGAAAGAAGCTGGATTATCCTCGGTGCCTTTTTGTGACCAAAAATACGCTGAGGATAATGGTGGGAAACTATCTGGCCTCATGTAGGCAAGAGGAACTGGTTAGGGCGTGCTCGCCGAGCGCGATGTAGATGGAATGTCTATCGCTTTTCCGGTTGAAACGGCGGTTTGCTACGCCATCTCCATCCCGCAGAACGGGACTCCGTCGGCGAAACCGCCCTACCTTGTGCGGGTAAGCGCGATTGCACTTAATCGAGTAGTTCGGTGATCCAGCGCCGGTGGGGACCGGAGAGGGTGATGTCGCTCAGGTCGTCGAATGACACCCAATGCAACTCGTCTGGTAGGAGGCTAGGAGGGGCGATTTCACGGATGGTTTCAGTGATCCGGTATTTGGTGATGCTCCGTTTCTTTGTCGTAATGACGGTTGCCTCCTCGGCGATGGGAAGGTGATCAGAGGAAGGCAGTTCGTATTGGCCCGCCAGACGCTTCGCTCCAGCGGGAATTCGATGGAGTAGCAAGTTGCCCTTTTGGACACACCACCCCCGGGTGACCGCGACTTGCTTGATCTTCTTGGGCGCGAGACGCGGGTAGGATTCAGGATCTCCGTTGCGGCTGCCGGCGCAGTGGCGGCGCACGGGGCAAATCGTGCAAAGCGGGCTGCGGCGATGGCACACGGTGGCACCGAGTTCCATCATGGCTTGATTGTGGTCGCTTGGTTCATCGCGGTTGAGCACCGCGGTCGCCAGTGGGGCAAAGGATTTTGAGGCACTCCCACTATCGGTGAACGATTTATCGTTGGCGGTGAGCCGCGAAAGGATGCGCACCACATTCCCATCGACACAGGCAACGGGAAGGTTTTGGGCGATAGATGCGATCGCGGCGGAGGCATAAGAGCCAATCCCCGGGAGTTTCTGCCATGCCTCTTGGGTCCTGGGAGGGGACGGCATCTCAATAAACGCCTTGGCCATCTTGTGCAGATTGCGGGCACGGGAGTAGTAGCCGAGGCCTTCCCAGAGCTTGAGCACGGTGGATTCTTCAGCTGCGGCGAGGCTGGCGAAGTCGGGTAGATTGGTCATCCACCGCTCGAAATAGGGCAGCGCGGTTTTGATCTGCGTCTGCTGCAACATAAACTCGCTCACCACGGTGCGATAGAGCGAAGGGGACTCGCGCCAGGGTAACTTACGCCGATGCGCGCGATACCAAGTAAGTAAATCGTGCTGAAAGTCAGTGGGGTTGTCCGGAAATGTGTTCGCCACAAAGCCGTTAGCAGGCGCAATTATGGGCTCGGGTGCCACCCTAGATTCGTGAAAGGGTGCCACTAAATTCGCCTCTCTCTCCGCTCCGGCATGGCCAAGAAAAAAACCACAGATCCCGACGCCCCCAAGAAACTCGCCACTTATACGGTGAAACTCAATGACGCCCAGTTGGATAAACTGAACGATTGGTGCGCCGGCCGTGGCTGGGAGAAACGGGAAGTGGCGTATGCGCGCTTCGGTTATAAAGGACCCACCGTCAGCGTGACGGGTTACGAGAGCCGCAAGGTGTTGATCGTCGGAAAGGGCACGGAAGAGTTTGTCTCAATGACGCTCGAGCCGGAGATCACCGGCGAGATCAAGCTGGGCTACGACGAGGTGCTCAACCCAGAGTGGTATGAGCCGCATGCGGGTCTGGATGAAAGCGGTAAGGGTGACTTCTTTGGGCCCGTCGTCGCGGCGACGGTCATCGCGGATGCCGCTGCGATTCGGAAGCTCGTTGCAGCGGGAGTGAAGGATTCTAAGAAAATTGCGGATCCGCAGATCATGAAACTGGATCAGATCATCCGGTCGACCAAGGGGACCACGTCCGAGGTCTCGGTTTTCGGCATGGAGAAATACAACGAGTTGATGTCTCGTCCCCGGGCCAACATGAACAAACTGCTGGCCTGGCAGCATGGCATCGCTCTGATCAACGCGTTGGAGACGCAGCCTGTCGCACGTGGATTGCTCGACCAATTTACCAAGACGCCGCTGGTACAAAACGAGTTGAAGCGCAAAGGAGTCACTGACTTCCAATTGGATATGCGGACAAAAGCGGAATCCGATCCAGTGGTCGCGGCGGCATCGATCGTGGCGCGGGCCGAATACGTGCGCATCATGCGGCGCCTGTCGGATAAGTTCGGGACAAACTTACAGAAAGGCGCGAGCGCAGCGGTTAAGGATCAGGCGGTCGAAATCATGAACAAGCTCGGAGCGGTCGCACTCGGACAGTTTGCGAAACTACACTTCCGCACGGCCTATGAAGTCGTTAAAGCCGAGGGACGATTGAATGAGTTGCCGCTGCCCGAACCGAAGGAATACTCGGGCTGGAAATCGAAATAGCACGCTGCTGAAGCCCGACTGAATTATTTGTGATGCCGAAACGCCGCCAACTCCGGGGGTTTGACCTCAAACACCTCACCGATGTGGAGTTTTTGATCGGAGTCGACGAGGCAGGTCGGGGAGCCCTCGCCGGTCCGGTCTCGGCCGGAGCCGTGCTCGTGACCAAGGAATTTCTCGCTGGAAATTGGGTCGCGACCAATGCGCGCCGCATCAACGATTCCAAACAACTCACGGCCACCGAGCGCGACACGCTTTGGTTGGATTTCGAGGCGTTGATGGCGGAGCGTCAGATTCACGTTGAAATCGGAATGGCCGACGTCGCGGAGATTGAGCAGTTCAATATTCTCGGCGCCACCAAGCTCGCCATGCGACGGGCGTTGGAGGGGATTTATCCACCCGATGCTTTCGAGCGAAAGGAAGCGCCCGATTTATTTGCGAGTGATGACGAAGTGGCCGCTTTTAGGCCGCAAGTTTCCGCCAAGATTTTGGTGGATGGCTTGCAGCTCAAAAATTTCCCCTACCCGCATACCAACGTGATTCGCGGGGATACGCGTTCGTTGTGTATCGCGATGGCGTCGGTGGTGGCGAAAGTTTCCCGTGATCGGGAAATGGAGCGACTGGGGCGAGAGTTTCCGGGTTACGGATTTGCCCACCACAAAGGTTACGGCACGGACGAACACCGGGAGGCGATTTTGAGCATCGGCCGGTGCCGGTATCACCGCACGACATTCCTGCGCAAACTTATGGCGGGTCGCGTCGATCCGGGGCAGATGGACTTCCTGTCGTGAATGCGCCCATCTCAGAGATGAAGCCGCCGGGAGGCCGATTCGAATCGATAGACTGTCCGCGGGGATGGGCGTTGATCGGCGTGTTCGTGATTCATTGTGCACTCGTTGTTCCAGCGGTCGGGGCAGGGTTTATGGCCTTGTTCCGCACCGGCCAGTTCGGGGTAGATTTATTTTTCGTCATTAGCGGTTTTGTCCTATGCGAATCTGCTTTCCGACGGCAACGACAGGCGGGATGGAGAGCTCAGGTAGGATTTTTCAGGCGCCGTCTCTATCGATTGATTCCACTCTATTGGATCGGGATGCTACTGTATGGATACCTGATTGAGGGAAGCCTCGGGTTACGGGGAGAGGAGGCGCCGCTACAGGTTTGGGCCGGAAACCTGATGTTGCTGAATGGGTGGCAACCCGGTTGGGAAAATTACATTGTGCCGGGTGGATGGTCCATCGGGGCGGAGGCAACATTTGCCGCAGTCTTTGCGCTCATTTATCCGTGGGTTAAGAGCTTGAAAATCGCCGTTTTCTGGTGGGTCGGAATGATCGTCCTGGTCGCGTTTTTCACCACTCCACTGAGTCGAATGGTCACGAGTTTTATTCCGCGGGGAGGTGATCCCTCCAGCGGGTATTTTTCCTTCCGCAATCTGCCTTCATTTTTCGGTGGTATCGTGGTCTGGCACATGCACCGGTCTGGAGTCTCAGGGTCGATATCTACCCGGATCAGCCTCTTAGTGATGACATTGGTCGTGGGGGCTTTTGATTGGCCGGAGTTTTGGGCTGGGCGAGAACTTGGAACGCAGTCTGATGGTGGGAAGCGTGATGATGATACTCGTGCTGATGGCCCTAAATGTGGCTCCAGCATTGCTTGGAGGAGGCGTGATTGCGTGGATTGGTCGCCACAGCTACGGCTCGTATATCGTGCACTATGCCATGATCATTCCAGCGGAAATCATAGTGGTTACACTGCTGCCGGCGGGAGCATCGGCGTTGTTAATGTATGGGTTAGTGCTTGTTTTAATCTGCGTTTTTACTTTTCCAGCGGCCTGGTTCCTCGAAAATCTGCTGGAGTTACCGCGCTTCTCTCGAAGGGTGTTTCCATCTTTGTTTGGTAAGTCAGATCGAAGTTCCCGCGATGCCTCCTAAAAAACACCACAGTTCACTTGATCGCGTGTTGGGTCGTCTCGACACGCTGGATTCGGTCAATCTTACCAACCTCGTGCAACGACTGGCGCGCGAGCGGGGATTGTTTGAGGATATTTTCAACACCTTGCAGGAGGGCGTATTGGTGATCAGCCCTGACGGGGAGATCGAATACGCGAATCATTCCGCCCATCGGTTGATTGGACTCAATCAGGACGAGTTATCCGGCCAAACCCTTTGGCGCTTGGTTCCAGGGTTGAGACCGTCGTTGGAGGGGAGTTTAGGGGATGGAGCGTTACCGGTGGTAGCTCGAGAGTTTGAGCTCACTTATCCGGAACCGCGGACCGTGCGACTCTACATGGTCCCATTTAAAAGTGATGATCATGGAGGCGATAGCCGGCGTTATGCCGTAATCCTCACGGATGTTTCCCGGGATAAAGCCACCACCGAAGAACGCATCGAAAACGAGCGCACATCATCCATTTTATTGTTAGCCGCCGGGGTGGCTCATGAACTGGGGAATCCGCTCAATTCGCTTAATATTCATCTGCAGTTGATCGAACGGAAACTCAAGAAGCTGCAGGCTGCGGCGAAGGACGTGGAAGGACTCACCGATTCGATTCGAGTGTGTCAGGTCGAAGTCAGTCGACTTGACGGCATCATCAATAATTTCCTCGAAGCGATTAAACCGAAGGCCCCTGATTTTTCGGAGATCCATCTATTGGATGTGGTGGACGAAGTTCTGCGGTTTCAACAAGGCGAACTTGAGAATCGGGAAATCACGGTCGACGTGGAGGCCACGCCAGATTTGCCGGTGATCATGGCCGATCGCAATCAACTCAAGCAGGTGTTTTTTAATGTCCTTAAAAACGCCATGGAAGCGATGGAACCGGGAGGTCAATTGCATCTTAAAACGCGCGCCGGTGATGATTCGATTTTCTTGATGTTTGGCGATACGGGAACCGGCATCAAACAGGAGGATCTTTTGCGTCTGTTCGAACCTTACCACACGACCAAACCGGGTGGAAGTGGCCTTGGTCTCATGATCGTGCAACGTATCATGCGGGAGCACGGCGGGCAGGTCGGGGTGGAGAGTAAACCCGAGGTTGGCACGGTCGTGACGCTGGAATTTCCGCGCAAAGACCGTCGGGTCCGCGTGCTGGAATCTTAAGTAGATCTGCGGCCCAGACAAATCCGGTGATAGCGAGGGCGCGGACTTTGGAGGGGAAGAGCTCGTAAACAGCATCCACATCACGGGTCCAGCGGAGAATTTGTAGGCACAGGTGAAAAGGATGATACCAAAGAGCACGAGGTTGGCATTCAAGGATACGCCATGCTGCATGATCGCTCCTTCGATCCTCCGCTGGTGACCGGATCGTGCTGATAAATTGGGTTATATCGGTGAAATCTGTGGTTAGAAATTCACCTACCTCTCAGCTAATAGAGTCTGTTGAACCGCTGCTCTGCGGTTCGATTCAGATTTTAGCGCGACGCGCTTTGGGCAGGAGACCCTTGGCGTCCAGTTGATCGTGCATGCGCAGATTGGCATCTAGGGAGTAACCGGGCTCGAGGTGGTGCACGATTTTTAGTGGTCCGCCGTCGTTGCCGTCGAGGGTTTCATCGAGCCACCGTTCGATATCTTGCGGATCAGATCGTTCCAGAAGGACATCCACCGGCGGCGCCACATTGACTTCGATCGTATTGCCGAATTCTTCACGAATATTGGCCACGCTGGTCTTGGATCCAGTATCCAGGATCTTGAGGGTTTCCACCTCGGACAACGGTTCTAGGAGATGGTTGGAATCCCCGCAGGAGTGCCAGCGCAGGCCGCCGATCTCGTTCCCCATACGATTGGCAAAAGGCACGATAAAATCGTGATATTGATCGGGACTGAGTAGGGTGCCGGTGCATTCGCCCACGTGGACCGCGGTGGCGGGGAGGTCGGCGAGTTTGGAATAGTGGTCGATCAAGGCCCGGTAGACATCGGTGATCCAGCCATGAATCTCACGCACGAGATCGGGGTCGTCGATCATGAGGAGGAAGATGTCTTCGCCAAAGAGCTTCATCGAAGTGGTGATGAATCCGTGAATGGTGGCGCGTCCGGAGGTGTCCCAGAAGTAGGGTGGAATGATGCGGTAGTCGGGTTTCGTCTCCTTGAGTTCAGCGATTTGAGCGTCGAAGCCTTTGATGAGCGAAGACTCGAGGAACGACTCAACCGAAGGCAGTTTTTCGGGGTGGTGGAGCAACGACTCCAGCGGGCGGATAGAAATGTCGGAGTCCTTGTCGGGGTCGCAGAAGAAGTCGGCTCCCGCCGCCAATCCGATGATCAAGTTGGGTTGAATGCCGCCCACGATGATCTGCTTTTCTAACGTGTGTTCGATCTGCCCGAGATTCGACTCCATGTTGTAGATGGGGTAGTGGGGGAACCGCTCCGCCAAATACTGATCGATGGCGTGGTCTTGATCCCACCGAAATTCCGGATCGAAATAGTATTTCTTCTCGAATTTGAATCCGGCTTCTTGGTGCAACCATCCCTTACTGGCACTTGCTTGGATTTTTATCATGAGGTATAGCCACCGAGTTAGGATCACCCGGGGGCGAAGTAACAGCAGGAAACGACTGGAATTTCATTGCTGCGTAAAGAGCGGTTAGTCGGGTCTATGCTTGTGATGACCCACTGATGGCTGGGGGAGTTTGGGCTGATGTTGATGAGCGGGATCGTCTTCTTGCATCTTATGAATAGCTGCGATTTCTCGCCACGTTTCGAGCAGTCCATGCGGGCATTTGGGCAAGTCAGATTCTATCACCTGATGAAGTCGGCCCAATCGGTAACAGGGAACCGCCGCATACATGTGATGTTCGATGTGGAAGTTCATGTGCCAGTAGAGAAATTGGATGACCGGATTGGTGGTAAAGGTGCGGCTGCAGAGTCGAGAGTCAGCGGTGTGATCCTAGAGTCCAATGTGCTGGGTGTTGTTGCAAAGAAAGAAAAGCCACGCGCCGTAAAAGGGGGCCAAGGTAAGCACGATGGGGATCATCCACCAACCGTTGAGTCCGCAGATAGCGACGATCGCCACATGGCCTCCCAGAACAAAACGTCCCCAGCGGGTAGGGGGACGGCGGGCGCTCGCATCGGTTGGGGGAAACAACGATTGCTCCCATTCTCCGCGGTAGATTCCGCGAGCTTCTTGCACGACGTCTCTGAGCTTGAACCAGATCAGGCAGAAATCGATGAAGCCCGCCAGGAGCCAGTCTTTGACCACGATTCGAATGGGTAACCTGACCTCCAAGTCATCCGGCGGATGCAATGTGAATCGATGATGTTGGGTATGACTGGCATCGAATTTGAAGTGGTTGATCCACCCGAGAAATGCGAAAAGGGCGGCAAATATGTCATTGAGTCGCCGGGTGCGAAAAGCAGTGCCGTGACCCAATTCATGGACTGCGTTGATTTGAAACGCGAACACGGTGCCATGCAGAAATGTGAGCAAAAGAGTGAATCCAACTGACCAATGGTAGGCGGAGTAGGTGGCAAGAGTCGCGGTCGTGGCAATCACTCCGAGATACCCGAACGTCTGAAGTGCACCGCGAAGATTGCTGCGCTGGTGAAGAGACTTGAGCGTGAAGGGATCGATTTTGGTGCGATACCACGCGACTGGTTTAGGCCGCCGTTGGGTGGGATCTTGGGTGACGGTGAATTTTTGGAGGCGTTCGCCGTCAGCATGATTGGCCCGAGTCATAACTCAAAATACCACGAGATTTGAATGTGTGCTTTCGCATTCATACAGTGATATGATTACAAACATCATGAGTAAGCCGAAACGGACGTGCATTTCACTCGAACAGTTGGGGTTACCGGAGGTGGTGATGCTGGGCCGTTACGATCATGCTCAGGCCGAGGAAATCCTCGAACCCCATGCTCACGTTGGCAGTATGGAGATCTGTTATCTCGAACGCGGGCGGCAACGTTACGTCGTCAATGGGCAGGACTATTGGCTTGGCGGGGGTGACGTGTTTGTGACGTTCCCCGGGGAGATGCACGGTTCGGGGGAGTCGCCCCAGGAAAAGGGCACGCTTTTCTGGTTAATTCTCCAGCTGCCAAAACTCGGCCGGAGTTTTCTCGGGTGCCAATCGCCTTCGGCCAATGCCCTAGTCGCGGCTCTGCGAAATTTGCCCCGCCGCAAGTTCGGTGGGCAGGTGGAATTTAAGAAACAACTCGATCAGATTTTTGAGTGGCACGACGATCTAGATAGAGCCGATGTCGCGATGACTCGTTTGCGGATGCAAACGACCTTGATCCAATTCCTGCTCGGAGTCTGCGAGGGGGCGGAACGCGATGAACATACCCAGTGGAGCGTTCCCATCCGTCGGGCTGAAGCTTACCTTCGACAACGGTTGGGGGAACCGACGATGCTGCGGGAGGCCGCGCTGGTGGCGGGCTTGTCGCTGCCACGATTCAAGGCGCGGTTCAAAAACGAAGTAGGGATCCCCCCCGCCGAGTATCTGCAGCGGTATCGCATCGAACGGGCGGAGCATGGATTGGCCAATTCGACGCGGAGCGTGACCGAAATCGCTTTCGAGCTGGGCTTCTGTTCGTCACAATACTTCGCGACGGTTTTTCGCCGCTATACCCGGCTTAGTCCGACGCAGTATCGGGCCGCGCGAGGCGAGTCGGATGGTGGGTGAAATTTCATTTCGGATAGGAGTGATCTTTTGACCGGAATTAGATGTCTCGCGCTTTACCTGAGGATCGAGAGGTCTATCGGTAAGTGGTTCCGATTTACCGCATCTGCGATACCCCATGAATACCGAAAAAACTATCCCGTCTTCGAATCTTTCTCGCCGCCGTTTTCTGCAAGCCGGGGCTTCACTCAGCGCGCTCACGATGCTAAACCCGTCGGCCCGGGCCGCCGCGTCGCCGACTGAAGGAAAGGCGATCCCGCGGGGAGTGTTTTTTGACCGGGCGGAGTTGCCGCGGATTAGAGCGAGTCTCAAACATCCGGCGTTTGCGGCCTATTGGGCGAGTTGCCACGATGCCGACCTCGCGGCTGATCGTCGTTTTCTGACCACCGAGGTTGATTTGAAGAACCGGGTGCGTGATCTCGCGACGGTCGCCAACATCGCGTTCCGGTCGGCTTTTGTGCACGTGATGGAACCGAGCGAGGATCAGCGGGCCACCGCCGAACTCGCGGTTGCCACGGCCCTGAAATTTAATCGGTGGGATTGGATCCTGGAAGATGGGGTGCTTACCGTGGGCGTGATGCGTGGGCCGATGGTCGGGGTGCTGTTGTCGTGCGCACTGGATTGGCTCGGGGCGGATATCGATCCGGTGTTAAGAGCCGGGGTGATGCAGCGACTGGGCGATGAGGTAGGACCGGCGAGTTATCGCGCGGTGCATGGCGAGCTCGGCGCGAGCCCGATGCCCCGCTGGTCGATGGACCTCGAATGCACCGGACTGACCGTGAACGACGTCAGCCAATGGCCCAAAGTGCTGGCGAATACCAATCTGCAAATCATCGCGACGTCCGGGCTGATGATCGCTTCGAGTATGTTGCCGGATCATCCGGATGCCACCAAGTGGCGGGAACTGGGGCAGCGAAGCCTACGTGAGTTCATCGCTAAGCAGCCGGTCGATGGGTCATTTGACGAAGGTTCGGCGTATTGGGGATTCACTTACAACTACTTCTGTTTGTCCCTGGAGTTGCTGCGACGTTTTCACGGTATCGATGAACGTGGGATCGCCGATTTCCCCGCCATGGCGCGTTACTTCCTGCGCTCGACCATGCCAACGCACGAGACGCCGCGCGACACGCTGAGTATCGGCGACTGTAGCAATTCCGGTTCCGTGATCGCGCTGGCCTGGATTGGACGTGAGTTCCGGGATTCGACCGCCCAACACCTTCTGACGCGACCCGGAATGGTGACGACCGAACCCACCCTTTGTTGGGCAGCGATTTGGTTCGATCCGACGGTGCCGACGGATTTCGCGGCGGACATCAACCATGACTATACCCTCGCTCCGGGCCTCGTGGTTTCACGATCCGGTTGGGCCGATCAAGACGCTGTGCTCTGTTTGCGTAGTGGTGAGCCGTGTAACCACGAGCACGCGGATCGGAACAGCCTGCTCTTCTCGGCCTACGGCGAACGGCTCCTGAACGACCCGATCAAGGCGTCTTACGATCCGAAGCATCCCCGCTGGTTACTGCGTCAAACCGAAGCGCACACCTCGGTATTGATCGATGGTCGCGGGCACATTTACCACCACGGAGAAGAGGGCACCAACAGCTCCTTGGCCCACGCCCGTATCGTCGCGCATCAAGTAGGCCTCAATTGGATGACGACGACGAGTGATGCGACGGAGGCTTATCGTTTGGCGGGGCATCCCGTTTCGCGAGTGGCTCGCACAGTGGTGTATGTGAAACCAGATTTTCTGGTGGTATTTGATGCGATCGATCTTGAGAAACCCCTGCCGGTGGAGGTGCGATTCCAAGCCCACAACCGCGACGGGAATGGCAGCGTGATGGCGGAAGATGACGGGTTTTTGATCCAACGACCACAGGCGAATTTACAAGCGGTATGCGGTGGGGTCGGTCCGCTCACGGTCGGCTCCGGGGAATTGGATTTACCGGTCGATATGGGCGTCTATCCGTATGCGTCTGTAGCCTCGGAAGCGGCTCTTCGCCACCGGATAGTTTCGGTTGCCCGTGCTTTTCCGAAATCGGGAGTAGAAAAACCGATGAGTTGGGAAGAAAGCGAGGGGACTTGGCTCATTGGCGGTTCTTCACTCGGAGCAACGGTGAATATTCGGATCGAAGACAAATCGTCCGGCATGGCTCCCATTGTGAGCGTCGCACGTGATGGCGAGTCACCCTGGTAGATTGACGATTAGTCCCGGGCCAGCTCTCGCTTCGTGGTCAACCTGAACGTCAACCCGACCAAGCCTTCTATACCGAACACAAATTGATAGCCCGTTGCAGAGAGGCGATGGCGTCTGTTTCGGCGGGAATGAATTCTTGGCCGACAAAACCGGTGTAGCCGGTATCGGCGATGGCCCGCATCACGGCCGGGTAGTCGATTTCTTGGCGGTCTCCATCGAGTTCGTGACGGCCTGGATTCCCACCCGTGTGGTAATGCGAGAACCACGGGTGATGATCGCGGATGGTGCGGATGAGGTCACCTTCCATGATCTGCATGTGGTAGATGTCGTAGAGGAGTTTGAAGTGAGCGGAGCCGACTTTTTCGCAAAGCTGCACCCCCCATGCCGTGTGGTCACATTGGTAGTCCGCATGGTCCACTTTAGAATTGAGAAGCTCCATGGTAACGGTGGCCCCGTATTTCCCGGCGATGGGCACGATGCGGGCGAGGCCTTGGGCACAGACTTCGAGTCCCTCCTCTTCGGACAGCCCACGGCGATTGCCGGAGAAACAGATGAGGTTGGTCGCACCTAATTCAACCGCCCGTGGAATCTGCCGTTCCATGAATGCGACGATGGCATCGTGGTTTTTGGCGTCGTTGAGACCATTTTCGATTCGTCCCGGCACGCCTTTGACCATTGCGCATTTGAGGCCGCGTTTGTTGATGGTCGGAAGCTCTTCCACGTTGAGTAACTCGATGGACTCGAGACCCAGGTCCTTGGCTTGATCAGCCAGATCCTCGAGCGAGATATCCTTGAAACACCATTTACACACGGAGTGCTTAAATTGGCGGGTGCCGGTTTGATGGTGAGCCGCGGTCAGGTTTGAAGACGTGAGGGCTCCGCGGGCGGACGCAAGGGCAGTCGTGGATGCAAAACGCTTCAACGCTGAACGGCGGGTGATTAGGCTAGTCACGTAAAATAGAGAAACGGCCGTCGCCATTCATGGCCAGATCCGAGTCTGCCTTCGGTGTCCCAATAAGATACGACCGAGTGGTGCGATGGATCTTTATTTTTTGCGTTTGCCCCCTTCGGTGCCTCTTTGGGCAGGCTAACCGGGGAGGGGGTTTTACGGCTTCGGATCGGGAATGAGCTATTTGGGGGAGTCGATCACCACCTCGGGGATGGCGATGCCGTTGATGTGGTCGCCGGCGTTATGGTCGATGATACGGATATTGCGTAGGTAAAGTATGCTGCTGGCGCCGGGCTTACGCGCGGGGTGTATCTGGATGCCGATGACGCCCTCGGCCGTTTTCGAATCGACCATATTGAGGGTGGGGATGCCGTTCACCCAGATACGGAAGTGATCTCCGATCGCTTCGAGGCGGTAGTGGTTCCATTGGGACGGCTTGTAGGCCTTGCGGGCTTCGGTCTTGCCTTCGAGCGAGTAGAGCCATTTGCGGGCTCGTTCTTCGTAAATGCCGCCGGTCCACTGGCGGGGCGATTGATCGACCTCCATTTGGTAGCCGGTGATGATGCCGTCGGGCTTAATGGGATCATCGATGCCGCGTATCATGATTCCGGAGCTCATCTTGCCGATTACCTTCATGTCGAGTTCGAGAATGAAATCGCCGTAGGTTTTTTCGGTGACGAGATAGGATTCGCGGACGGGGTCTTGGGAGACTGCCACGATCATGCCATCATCGACGAGCACGGTGGAGTCCCCGTCGCGGATTCGCCAGCCATCGAGGTTTTGACCGTTGAAGAGAGTGGTCCATTTCGGCTCGGAGACGGGGACGATTCGGTAGAGCTCGCCGTGGTCGGGACTGCGGGTGTTGAGGGCCACGTAGATCAAACCATCAGGGCCGGAGGCCACGTCGCGGACGCGGCCTTGGTTTTTGAGGATGGTTTCGATGTGGGTGACCTTGTTGTTCACGATGGTGATTCGTTGTAATTCTTGGGCAGACATGCCGGTGGCGAGGAGGTCGTATTTCCATTTGGGGAAGGCGTCGCCTTCGTAGAAGTCGATTCCGGCGGTGGCGATGGAGGGGAGCCAGTAGTGGATGGGCTGTTCCATGCCTTCCATTTGGGTCTGATCGGTCAAGGGCTTGCCGTTGTAGTTCATGCCGTAGGTGATGACGGGCCAGCCGTAGTTTCTTCCGGGTTGGATGATGTTCAGCTCGTCGCCGCCGCGAGGACCGTGCTCGGTTTCCCACAGCTCGCCGGTGCGGGGATCGAGGGCGAGGCCCTGGGGATTGCGGTGGCCGTAGGACCAGATGGATTTGTAGGCTCCCGGCGTGTTGTAGAAGGGGTTGTCGGTGGGGACGCGCCCGTCGTCGAAGAGGCGGTGGATCTTGCCATTGGGTTTGGTGAGGTCCTGGGCCATCTCGGCCTTGGTGCGCTCGCCGATGGAGAAGAAGAGGTAGCCGTCCTTGAAGACGAAGCGTGAACCGAAATGGCCGGTGGCAGCGATATACAGATCGGTGGGAGCACGGAAGATTTCCTGCTGGTCGACCCATTGGCCGTTCTTGATGCGTCCGCGCACGACGGCGGTCATGCTAGCGTCTTTGCCGTTGATCTGGGTGCCTTGGTCGTCGGAGAAGGAAAGGTAGATCCAGCCGTTTTTGGTGTAGTCGGGATGAGGGGCGACTTCGAGCAGGCCGCCCTGGCCGCCGACCCAAACTGTCGGGATGCCCGTGATCTCGCTCTTCTTGCTGTCGACGACGTGCCACAGCTTTCCGTCGCGCTGGGTGAGGAGGATCGAATGGTCGGGGAGGAATGCGATGGACCAGAGGGTGTTGTCGATGTCGGCGACCTTCTCTAGTTTGAAATTATAAAGTTCCGAGGAGAAGACGCCGCCGAGGGGTTTGACCTTCTCGAGGATGCCAGTGGTTTCGGCGATTATTTTCTGTTCGCGGATCAGGATTACCAAGGCGCGGATTTGCTCCTCGGAAAGCGTGCTTTGCCACGCGATCATGGGGGTGTCGGCGATGCCTTCGCGGATGATTTTGGCGATAGCCTCGTCGGAATCGCCGTGGGTCCACACGTTATCGATTAGCGAGCTGCCTTGGCCGCCTTCCATATTTTGGCCGTGGCATGCGGCGCAGCTTTGCAAATAGAGGTCTTTGATTTGGCCGGTGCCGATGCGGTTTTGGGCGGAGAGGGGCAGGGCAGCGAGGGAGACGAGGAGGGCTATTGCGAATGGCTTCATAGTGGGATGGAGGTTTTAGCGGACTGCGCGCTCGATTGGGTGAGATGAGATAGAGGGAGGCGACTCGGGAGGTCCAGCGGATCTGGCGGCTGGAGCTGACGGAATCTGCAGCGTGGTCCGAAATTTTGAGATGGAGCGGCGATCTCGCGAGTCATGCGTAGCTCATTGAACTTTACCCGCCGGTTCGCTCGGCAAGCGAACTCCTACAACCCGTCGCCAGTTCGGGAGTGCTTGATCGGTTAGGCGATGAGGAAGCCTTTCCTGATGATGGGTAGGGTGCGTTGTCTCTGAGGTGTTAAGCGTTAGGAGTGCCATAACGTCACACCTAGGCTTGACCAGAGAGAAAGGTCGGGGATGATTTGGGTATGATTCCTACGGTATTGATTGTGGACGACGAACGCCACACCCGCGATGGGCTGCAGCAGGCTCTGGAAGATAATTTTGATGTTTCCGTCGCAGCCAGCGCAGACGAGGCCTTCAATCAATTCGCGGCCCAGGAGTTCGATGTCGTCGTCACGGACCTACGGATGCCGGGGAAGAGCGGGCTCAAAGTGATCGATAAAGCTCTCAGCATGCCGAACCAACCGGCGGTGCTCATGATGACCGCCTATGGCAGTATTGATTCTGCGGTGGAGGCGATGCGGAGGGGCGCAGTGGATTTCATGACCAAGCCGGTCAACATCGAGCGTCTCGAGATCCTCATCAACCGGGCGCTCAAGAACCGGACGCTCGAAGTCGAGGTGAAGCAGTTGCATGAGCGGTTGGACGAGAAATTTAATTTTAAGGGGATCATCGGAGACTCTCCGAAGCTGCTTGATGTGATCGATCGGGTTAAATTGGTAGCGCCCTCGAAGGCGACGATTCTGGTCGAAGGCGAGTCGGGCACGGGTAAGGAACTGATCGCGCAGGCCATCCATCAGTCCAGTTCCCGGGCGCGGGCGCCGTTTGTGGCGGTGCATTGCGCGGCTCTTTCGGAAAACCTGCTCGAGAGTGAAATTTTTGGTCACGAAAAGGGCTCGTTTACCGGCGCGATGGAGAAACGAATAGGTCGCTTCGAATCCGCGGATGGGGGCACGTTGTTTCTGGATGAGATCGGCGAGATTTCGGCGTCTACTCAGGTAAAGCTGTTGCGGTTTTTGGAAACCAAGTCGGTTGAACGCGTGGGCGGTTCGAAGCCGATTGATCTCGATGTGCGCCTCGTCGCCGCGACCAATCGCAATCTTGAAACGTTGGTCAAGGAAGGCACGTTCCGGGAGGATCTGTTCTTCCGGCTCAATGTGGTGGGTATTCGGATGCCGGCGCTACGCGAGCGACCGGGTGATGTATCGACCTTGCTCGCCCACTACCTGAAGTATTTCGCGAAGGAAAACGGATTGCCGGTGCCGGAACTCGAGGCCGGTGCCTTGGCCACGCTGGAGAAATACGGTTGGCCGGGTAATATTCGTGAGCTTCGCAATTTTTGCGAAAACACGGTGGTGCTTCACCGCGGAGGCAAAGTTTCCGAATACGACCTAGATCCCCGATTCCGGGCGGAAGGTGGTTTACCCTCCGATGCGGGCGCGCCAACGATCCCGACGGGGTCGGTTCTATCCGTGGAGGAAAATGAAAAGCGTTTATTGCGAGAGGCCTTGATCAAGGCCCGAGGCAATCGGACGAAGGCGGCGCAGTTGATGGGCATCAGCCGACGCACGCTCCATCGCAAACTCGTGCTCTGGCCAGAGCTGGATGTGACCGATTGATGTTCGGACCGCACGACGTATGAACCTGCAGCAAGCAATTCATTGGCTCGAGCAGGGCAGCGGAGCTCGCGTGCTGAAGATCAGTGCGTTGGTGCTAGGCTTGCTGGCGCTCAGCGCGACTGTCGCGTTCAAGCAGTTTCATGGGCCTCGCACCGAGGAGACTTTGCGCCAAGCCGATTTGGGACGCTCCATCGCTAGTGGTGAGTGATTCACGACGTCGGTTAATTATCCGCAGGTCCATGCGGTGATGGAAAAGCAAGGGAGACTTTTTGATGCGGAAGCGCGATTCCCCGAGTTGTATCACCCTCCCGGATATCCACTGGTGATTGCGGGAGCGCTGGCTGTTCTGCCGGCAGAATTACGCCATCGACTGTTTGCCGAGGTGCCTGATCCGCCGAATGGGTTTGGGGGCGATTATTTGTTACTGGTGCTAAATGGACTGCTGTTGGGCGTGGCGGCGTGGCAGAGTTGGTGTTTGGGGCGCCGCCTGTTTGACGCCCGGAATGCGATGATGAAGGATGACGCGGGGATCGCGGTCGTCCCCTGGTGGGATGAGAACGATACTCAATTTAAGGCGTTATTAGTCGCCCCATCGCCGACGGAAGTGGCGTTCGGGCCGACGCCTCAGAATATGGCGATTGGCGATGAAGCTTTCTTTGGTCTTTGAGCGGGCCCGAGCACCGGAGCTGCTGTCGTGGTTGAAGTATTGGTATAGCGACGAGGTGAGTGCGGCTTTACGGGAGGCAAAAGTGATGCCGTTACCGAGGACGTTGAGGAACCAATTGGTGTTTGATCTCGAGGTCGTGGATCAATCCCCGTGAATCGACCTTAAAAAACCTGTTGACGACCGCAATTTCGATGCTTGTTGTCTGCCTTTCTTCCGCGGGTGTAGCTCAGTTGGTAGAGCACCACCTTGCCAAGGTGGCTGTCGAGAGTTCGAGTCTCTTCGCCCGCTCCAATTTCTTAAACGACCGGTCTCAGTGACCGGTCGTTTTTGGGTTCAGGTGCCGACGGCGCCAAATAGGTCGGGAAAACACGCGTCGGGATCCAGGAGCGTTTTTATCTTATGGGCGAGCTGTGAGGGTGGGGCGGAATAATAAATTTGCCGCGTGGTATTACGCAGGCCCAACGAGGCATGACCTTTTATCGCCAGTTCTTCTCGCAGCGCGAGTTCATCACTAGGGTCGACGGCGGCGAATACCACGTCGCCACCCAAGCTCACGTGGATTATGGCCTGGGGTGAGCGGTCCTGGATTTGAGCAATTAAGTCTTCAATCCGCCGTTGGTCGGTGGGGATCTTGATCAATGTGCTCGTTTTAGGTGCCCAATCGATCGCCTTGACCGACGCCCACAGTGATCCCGCTTCGTCGTGGGATAGCGGCTTCGCACCTTGATCGATGAGCTCTTGGGTGAGTGAAGGCAGCGCGGCGGCGGGGGCTCCAAATCGAATCCAGATCTTCAAATCGTTGAAACTGCCGTCGATGGCGATCGGACGGGTGGTCAAGGTGGAGAGGGAGCGCAGCAGCTGGTGGAAGTTCGTCGAATCAGCCGCTGTCAGCTGCAGCGTCTCGCCTAGGGGTGCTTGAGGACCGACTTTTAGCGTGACTTCGGCCAAGACCCCAAGCGTTCCGAGACTGCCCACGAAAAGTTTAGGCAGATCGAATCCGGCAACGTTTTTGACGACTTTGCTTCCGACTTGAAACACGTCCCCGTCACCATTGATAAATGTCACTCCTAGCACGGCGTCGCGGATGCGCCCCTGGCCAAAGGCTCCGGGACCGTTGAGGCCACTCGCGATCGTCCCGCCTAACGTGGCACCTGCTTCGGCCAGCATCGGATCAAAGAGGAGCTGTTGGCCAGCTGGGTCTAAGGTTTTGATGATCTCGGTGAGAGGAGTGCCAGCCAAAGCGGTGATCACGAATTCGGACGGCTCATAGGCGATGACTCCTCGGAGCTCGCGGATCGAATGCTCAACCAATGCGGATTCCTGATCTGGAGATTTGGTGTGCCCGCCGATCGCTCGGCCCCGGGGGGCTTGTTTGATGGCCACCGCAAGTTTCTGAATCCGGGGATCTAGCTTGGATGAGGAATCGGTTTGGGGTTGCTCGCCGTCGGGGAACATCTTGCCGGGATTGGCGATGCCGGATGGGTCGAAGCAGATTTGGACCCGCTTAAACAAATCCATCTCGGCCGAACCAAACATGAGAGGCAAAAAGTCTCGTTTTTCGAGTCCTACGCCATGTTCGCCGGTGATTGATCCTCCCAATTCTACACACATGCGCAGGATCTCCCACGCCGCTTTCTCGGCGCGTTCGAGCTCGCCGGGTTGTTCACCGTCGTAGAGGAGGTTGGGATGGAGGTTTCCGTCGCCCGCGTGGCAGACCGTCGGGCAGCGCAACCCAGCTTCGTCTGCGATCTGATTAACGCGGCGAAGAGCCGTGGCTAGGTGACGTCGCGGAACCACGCTGTCTTGCACGAAATTATTGGGCGCGAAACGACCATAGGCCCCATACGCGCTTTTACGGACGCGCCAGATGTTGGCCCGTTCTTGAGCGTTTTGAGCGATAACTAGTCCAGTCGATTTGTTGTCTCGCAGGAGGGTCTCGAGCTGGACGCGTTCGGCTTCGACGATGGCGCTGGGTCCATCGAGTTCCACCAGCAACAACGCGTGGCATCCGGCGGGGTAGTCGATGGGAACGACGGGACGAACGGCTTCGATGGTGAGATCGTCCATCAGCTCGATCGCCACCGGCACGAGCCCGGATCCAATGATCGCTGAAACGGCGTCGCCAGCGGCTTCGGCAGAATCAAATCCCGCGAGCACGGTGTGGCAGCCGTCGGGAATGGGGATGAGATTCAGGGTCGCTTCGAGGGCGACGCCGAAAAGGCCTTCGTTGCCGACGAATAGTCCCGTCCAATCCGGGCCGATGGTGTCCCGGCTTTCGCTGCCCCAGTTCACGACTTCTCCGGTGGCTAGAACCGCGCGGAGACCGAGGACGTGATTGGAGGTCATGCCGTATTTTAGGCAATGGGCCCCACCGGCGTTGAAGCCGATATTCCCCCCGATGGTGCAGATGGGTTGGCTCGAAGGGTCGGGGGCGAAAAATAAGCCGTGCTCGGCCGCCGCTTGGGAAACATCGGCGTTTACGACCCCGGTCTCGACCACGGCAATCCGTTGCACGGGATCGATCCGGTGGATGCGGTTGAGTGAGGTCGTCACAATCACCACGCCATCTGCGATCGGGGTGGCTCCTGCGCTCAGTCCTGTGCCGCTGCCCCGCACCACGAAAGAGACCGCCTCGGCATGGCACCAACGCACGACGGCGACCAGTTCGTCGGTCGTTTGAGGGATGATGACCGCTGCGGCGCGACAACGAAACGCCGTTTGCGCATCCGAATCATAAGCTGCGCGATCAGCCGCGCCGGTCAAGATACGGGGCGCAGGCACAATGTGACCAAGTCGTTCGGAAAGGGAGGGCATGTTCGACGCCAGAGAGGCGACCGTACGTTGTTAGGGTTTTTTCGCGCTGCCAAGCGTTCAGCATCCCGACGGAGTAATACGTTGATTGGCAGGGGCCAAAGTCCCTAAGGATTGTCGTCATGCAAGCTGATCAATTTTTCGCGCTGCCTGATTCTCTGCAGCGCTTTGCGGTGCAGTTTGATCCGTCCGCACCTGTCTGGGAGTGGCTACCGAAAATCAAGCAGGCGCTCGCTGGGCTGGAAGGAAACACGAGTGAACGCGAGATACCACCGGGAGTAGCGATCGAAGGTGAAGTGTGGCTCGACCCGACGGTTAAGTTGCCGGCGCAAGCGACGTTGATTGGTCCGTGTTGGATTGGCCCCAATACCGAGATCCGTCCGGGTGCATTTGTGCGCGGTAATGTGATCGTGGGGGCAGGGGGCGTCTTGGGGAACAGTTGTGAATTCAAGAACTGCCTCCTCATGGACAACGTGCAGGTGCCCCATTTTAGCTATGTGGGAGATTCGATTCTCGGTAATGGGGCGCATTTGGCCGCCGGCGTGGTGCTATCAAATCTACGCCTCGATCAAAAACCCATCACGATTCGGTTGCCGGAGAGCATCGCCGAGACGGGCCTGAGAAAATTTGGGGCAGCGGTCGGCGACCAAGCTGAAATTGGCTGTAATGCGGTGCTGCAGCCCGGCACCTTATTGGGTAAACGAGCGTTGATCATGCCTACGTTAGCCTTCGGAGGCTATTTGCCCGAAGGCCATCTGGCCAAAGGTCGCACCTCGATCACGATGATCCCGAGACGGGATTGAGCTAGGTCGATCACAAGTATTTCAGAGAAACGGTATGTGACCTAAAGCATTACTAAAAATTTGGATACGCGTTTAAGTCTATGTTTATCACCGATCTGCAGTCCTTCGATGATCTGACTCCAGATATTGAAATTAGGGCACGAAAAAGCCCCCCTCCCTTAGGGGAAACGGCCTTTTCTAGAGTGGCTGCTCGGGCTGGCTGGAATGACGAACTCGGTCACGGGAAAACAGACCGCTACAGAGGGGGAAATGCCCCGTGAATCGTTCCAACTGATTAACAAATTCGGAAAGTTGGAACGAATTGAAATTGGGCATGCGTCAGGATGGCACGGTCAATTCGTTCCAAATCGGATTTGCTATCGATTTTAGCATGACCTGCTCCGTTTCTTAGGTGGGTTTTCTCGCTACTCACAGCGTATCTATTCTGCCATGGTTTCCCCATGACCTCGAGCCGTCGCCGCAATCGATGAAGCCCGACTGATTGCATCATTGCAGCAGGTAGATTCTGCACTGCGGTTGGAAGAATTGGTTCGGTGATCGCGTAGAAACTGGGCGACTTTACGACGATCACTGCAAAAGTTTTTCGGTTGAGTCAGCCGTTGATCGGACATTGTCGGTGAACAGTTGGTTCAATAGGAGCACTTGATCGACCAATTCCCCCAACGTCTTGAGCGATTCTTTCTGGATTTCCAAATACCGACCGAGCTTTCCGGGCAGGTTTCCATTCAGACTCATTTCGATCAAATGCGAGGTCCCTTGGATCGCGGCCATAGGGCTGCGGAATTCATGGGAGATCATCGAGACGAATTCCCGCTGCATGGTGAGCGCGGTCGATTTTTGCCCCGGCTCTACTCTCGAAGCTTACATCGGTTCGCATTGGTTCGGAGTCGGGCGCATTGGCCAATTGCTCGTCCGAGATTAGTTCGAGCTGATCCTTGACGGCTTTCGGGAAAAGGCTTTGCTAGTCAAGGGTGGGGGGCGAGCCCGAGTTAACGAGCGGCCGGGGGGCTCAGCGGCTCTCCAAGGCTTAAACTCTCACTGGGGATGCTCCTCAACCAAGGGACGTTGGTATTCCCGCGCGGTCTTGTTCCCGGAGCAGATCCCTTAGCCACCAAACTGTGAAAAACCCATCAATCTACTCAAAATGATACCCGCTAAATCGCACGCCCTCGATGAATGGATCGCTCATGTCCTTTCTGAGCGTGGCTTAAGATCGACCAAAGCGGTGCGCTCGCTCCTGCGTCTGCTTCACGCTGCCAAGAGTCCAATGAGCCCCCGGGGGATATTCGAAGCACTCAAACCCCTCGGCTACGATTTGAGCACCGTTCATCGAATCCTCACTCGCCTGACGCAGGCTAAATTGGTTCACGTCATGTTGGTTCATGAAAACGCCCGGTTCTTTGGATTAGCGGCTCACAAGCCAACGTGTCACCAAATTCTAGATCGCAAAACGGGCGGGCTGGTAGCACTCGATGCAGAGCCGAGTGCGATGGTAACCCAAGTATTGGAACTCATGGAAACTAAACTCAGAGAAAACGGCTATTCCGATGTGTCGAGTTCTGCGATACTTCAGGCGACCTCTCGACGAGAAAAGCGGCCCGCCCCCAGAAACCAAGCATCAATCCCTTCCGGGGATTTGGTCGGTTGGGGCGATGAAATCGGGTTGAGGGCACAAGCGGGCGAAGCCCAGCCGGCACAGGTCGTGCAGCAAGGATCCGCTTGATTCTTAAACACTCGATGGCGTTCTTGCGCCCCGTCGAGGGCGCCGGGAACGGTGCGTTTTGGGCAGTCCGTTGCCGATTTCGGGCGACTAAGATGGAGAGTGTTTGGGCCTTAAACTAGGTTTATTATGTCAGGCCATTGTCCGTTTGCAGATCGCCCACTTCGCCCTCGGCTTGCCGCGAGCAACCTTAACCAAGGATTCATCGCCGATTCCTCCGGCGGTGAATCACACTCGGGCGGGAGTCCGAGCAGACCCACTGATCTGGAGCGCGACGCCCGCGAGGCTTGGCGCAATCACTCCCGGTGTATCGGGCGTCTTTATTGGTCGAGTTTGGTGGTTCGGGATCAGCGGCATTGCCACCGCGCCGAGCAGATCATAGACCAGCTCTGGGTCCACCTGCGGGATGCCTTCAACGGCGGTCGCGTGCGTCCGATCATCTCAGTTTTCCCTGACGCATCGGAAATCGGATCATTACGAATTTGGAATCAACAGTTGTGCGGCTACGCCGGCTACCGAGCGGCAACCGGGGAGGTGTTGGGGGATCCCCAAAATATAGCAACCACGCAGCGAGCGCTTGATTGGGGCTGGTCTCCCCCGCGCCGCCGCACGGCATTTGATCTCCTCCCCTTACTCTTCACTGATGAGACCGGTCGAAACCGATGGCGTCAGGTTCCTCCCGAGCTCGTTCCGGAGGTCCATATCACCCATCCGAAAGTTCCAGAAATTTCGGAGCTTGGTCTCAAGTGGTATCCGGTGCCCGTCGTATGTGATGTGGCGTTCCAAACGGCCACTCAGCATTTCCCCTTAGCCCCATTTAATGGCTGGTATATGGGCACGGAGATCGGAGCCCGTAATCTGGGGGATCCTCACCGTTACAATCAACTGCCAGCGGTGGCGAAGGCCATGGGATTGGATGCCACTCACGAGGAGAGCCTCTGGCGGGATCGGGCTATCGTGGAGCTGAACTTCGCGGTGCTGCATTCTTTTCGAGCCGCTGGAGTCAAGATCGTGGACCATCACACGGCGGCGAAGGAATTTGGAAAATTTTGTGACCACGAAGCGCAGAGCAATCGCTCCGTTTCAGCGGACTGGACATGGATCGTGCCTCCAATCTCAGGCTCGACGACCCCGGTGTTTCATCAATCCATGCGGGCAACCGATCTCTGCCCTCGGTTTATCCGAGACTGCGCACCGAGTTGACTCGAGTTTTCCCAGACTTAGGGGGGAGGGGCGGATGACTTGACCCCCGGTCCAGTGCAATGGACTGCAAGTATCTTCGCTCCTTCCCCCGTCCGCTAAATTTACCATGGAAATCACCAAAGCATCCTCTCCAACCGTGCTACCAGAGCGCATGGCTCTCCCCGTCGCATATTTATCGTCGATTGATCACCCCGCTTTTTGGAGCTGCTCACGGATCTATTTAACAGCTCGGCTGATTTTGAGGTGGTTGGGACCTCTGACGTCGCGGAAGGAGGGGTGTCTGGTTTGGCGAAAACCAAGGCCGAGATCCTGCTCCTTGATTTGGTGCTACCCGACCGCGGGGGGATTGAGATTCTAGCCGCGCTGCAAGAAAGTCATTCAAAGGTTAAGACGGTTATCTACAGCGGCCTCTCCTCGGATTTGATCCGCATCGAGGCGTTCTTTTTCATCGGAGACCGTCATCAAGAGTCCTTGCCATGATTCTTACACATGAGGGGAAACGGCAATCATGTAGTGGATGCTCCACCCATGTACCCGCATCGATTCCCTCATCGAGATTCTAGGCACTTTCTAGGCTCAGGCATTCCCAAGGTATCACTCTGACGTTATCGCGAGGATTTGAAGGGGACGGTGCGTGACACAGGAGCCCCTCTTGACTCCACCTGCGCCATTCAGGTTACCACCAATTGGTCCAGATCCATCAATCAGTCCTATTCTGATTCAGACCGATTCTACGCCTCAATCCTCCAACTCAGACTTCAAAGAGCGGGACAGTAACGGGACAGTCAAAATTCACCTGCCCACAAAAAACCCCCAACAACTTAAGTTAAGTCGTTGGAGGTAAAGTGGCTGCTCGGGTTGGGGTCGAACCAACGACCAAGTGATTAACAGTCACCTGCTCTGCCACTGAGCTACCGAGCAATAAAGCGGTTGAAAAACAATGGGCAGGCGGGGGTTGTCAATGCTCCAATTGCAGGAAATGTGAAGATCCAAAGATTTGTTTGCTTTTGGCAGGGCGATTCTATGCATTGGTCCTCTTTTCCACTACGCCTGCCCTCAATCCCGGGGTGACAGGGGGAACGAAATTATGTCTACATCTCCTATACTCAAAGTTACGCAGCGCGAAGAAACTGGCCGTTCGGCCTCCCGTCGCCTGCGCAGAGCTAATCAGATTCCTGCGATTCTCTATGGCAAGCACACCGATCCGGTGAAGCTCACCGTCGACGCTCGGGAATTCACCAAAATGCTTATCTCGATCTCTGGTCGTAAGACCATCATCGAGCTCGAAGGCGAAGGCCGCGAAAAGTCGCTCTCCTTCCTCCAAGAGGTTCAACGCGATCCGATTAAGGACATCTTCCTCCACGCTGATTTCCGCGAAATTCGCGCTGATGAGACGTTCGAGGTTGAAGTGCCTGTCGTCGTAAAGGGCGAAGCGATTGGCGTTAAAATGCAAAACGGCATCCTCGAGATCGCCACTCACACTGTTAAAGTTCGTTGTCTCGCCAAGGATCTTCCTGGTGCGATCGAAGTCGATGTGACCAACATCAACGTCGAAGAGACGGTCAAAATCAGTGGTTTGCCTCAGCTTGAGGGCGTGGAATACCGCGATCCAGCTAGCCAAGCCGTTATCTCCATTCTCATGGGTGAGGCCGAAGAGCCGAAGCCAGGTGAGGAAGCTGAAGAGGAGAAGAAATAACCAATTTCCCGCCGCGGCGTGTTAACGCTGCGTTTTGCGACTGAGGTCGCTTGTTCTTTGTATTATGTCCATCACGCTTGTGCTCGGTCTGGGAAATCCAGGACGGGAATATGCGGACACACGCCATAACCTCGGTTGGCGAGTGCTGGACACGTTAGCTACCCGTGAGGGTCTGACGTGGAAGGCCGAGCCTACTTTTAAGGCCGAGATTACCCGTTGGGATCACCCTTCGGGAAACCCCGTGTTATTGGCTAAACCACAGACGTTCATGAACGAAAGTGGTCAAGCTGCCCGCCTCCTCGCTAGCTATTTCAAAGTGTCCAACGCCCACGTTGTTCTCGTTTACGATGACCTCACGATCGATCTCGGTCTGATTAAGGTCTCTGCCCGAGGCACCGCCGGCGGCCACAATGGGATAGCCGATGTCATCGCCAAATTGGGCGACGGCTTCCAGCGTTTCCGCCTCGGCATCGGTCCGAAGCACCCCGCACAGATGGATCTCAAAGACTTTGTCCTCGGTAAGTTCACCTCTGAACAACGCCTGCAAGTCGAACAACAACTCAAAACCTACCTTTCCGGCCTGGATCTGCTCATCACCAGCGGCTCCGAACAGGCCATGAACCTTCTAAATCGCAGAGATCAAAATGAATCCCACCAACCGTAACTACCGCGCCACCTTCATCCTCGACACCACTGGAGTCGAAGACGTCGACAAAATCCTCGAAGACGTGAAGCAAGAAATTGTCACCGTCGAAGGTGAAGTCGGCGAGATCGAGAATCTTGGCCAACGCGAATTCGCTCGCGTCACCAACCCTAAGCGCCCTGCCGGCGTTTACGTGCAAGTGCACTTCTCCGGCCCCGGATCGGCTCCCGCCGCTCTGACTGAGCGTCTTCGCCTCAACCGAACCGTCTACCGCACCTACGTCGAGAGCGTTTAATCGCTGTCTCTTGATCTCGGTCGTCCAAACCCCATGGCCAATCTAAATCGCGTCCTCCTCATCGGAAACCTCACTCGCGACCCGGAACTCCGGGTCACGCCTAAGGGTTCGTCTATCTGCCAGTTCGGTCTGGCGGTTAACCGCACGTTTAAAGACGGCGCCGGTCAGCAGCGCGAAGAGACCACGTTTATCGACGTGGAAGCATGGGGCCGCCAAGGCGAAGTCATTTCCAAGTATTGCACCAAAGGTCGTCCGCTCTTCGTTGAAGGCCGCCTCCGGTTTGACTCCTGGGAAGACAAAACCACCGGTCAAAAGCGCAATCGTCTGTCTGTCGTCCTCGAGAACTTCCAATTTATTGGTAGCCGCGGTGACGATCAAGGCGGTGGCGGTGCTCCTGCCTCTGACGCACCTGTTAGTGGTGGCTCGCCGGAACGGAATTCTCCGCCTCCGCGTCAGCCAAATCCAGCGCCCGCTGCGGCTGCTGAAGACAACCTCGATGAAGACGTGCCATTCTAGGCCGTTTCGTCACCTCTCATTTCTATAATCAAACTGAATCGCCAAATCATTCTATTCCATGGCCAACACTGAAATTCTCCTCCTCCAACCCGTCGATGGTCTCGGCGGCGAAGGTGACCAAGTCAAAGTCCGCGCCGGTTATGCTCGCAATTTTCTCCTTCCCCGGGGACTTGCCGCACCCATGACCGTCGCCAATCGCAAGCGTGTCGATGCCCTGTGCAAGCGTCGCGCTGAGCGTGAAGCAGCCGAATTAAACGGTGCTCAAGAGCTCGCCAAGAAGCTCGGAGCCCTTTCTCTCGCGTTCGCCGTGCAAACGGGTGAGGGCGGTAAGATGTTCGGTGCGATCACCGCCGCCGATCTCCACGCGAAGATCCTCGAAGCGGGCATCGAAATCGATAAGAAGAAGGTCCACCTCTACACTCCGGTGAAGGCGTTGGGTAACCACACTTCCAAGATTAAGCTACACGCTGACGTCAGCGTGGAAGTCTCATTCGACGTCGTTTCGGAAAATCCGATCGAAGAGTCCGAAGAAGAGGCCGCAGCGAGCGAATCCTGATTCATCTAACATCCCTTTTGCGAACAGCCGCGGATCTTAAATCCGCGGCTGTTTTTGTATCTACGTCGTTCGACCTGCCGGGATGTGAATAACTGGAACAAGTTTTCCCCCGATTCCGCCGGTCTCCGATTGCTAATGTCGATCAGCATCCTTCCGATCAGTGTTTCCTCTTGATGGATCAATCCCCTCCAGATTTCCGCAACGACTCTCGTCGAAATCGTAACCCTTCTGCCAACGGTGGAAATGGGGCGATGACGGATGCTCCGAGCATTGGCCGCCAGCCACCACATTCCGTCGAAGCCGAGGAGTATTTGCTCTCGTGCTGTTTGTTGGATGGCTCGGATTCGATCGCGAAATGTTTGGAGAAAAAACTTCCCCCTGCGGCCTTCTACGTCGCGGCAAATCGGATCGTTTATGAGAAGCTCATCGAGCTCTATCAAAAAGCTCCGCCCGTTGCCATTGAAGTATTGGCCGAGGAGCTTAAGACCACCGGTCAATTGGAAGAGATCGGTGGCGTGGCTTATTTGATGCAGGTCAGTGGCCGCATCCCGACGACCGCCCAGACCGACTACTTTCTCGAGAAAGTGCGCGAGCTCTACATGTTGCGCGAACTCATCAAGGTCGGCACGTCGACGGTCGAGCAGTGTTTTGCCTATCAAGGCGGGCTCGAGGAGTTCGTCGACAAGCTGGAGCAGGATATCTTTACGGTCACTCAAGATCGGGTGAGCGATGGAGCTCGCTCGATGAAGGAAACAGCGAAGGAGGCCTGGGTCGTCATCGACAAGATGATGCACCACAAGGGCGAGATCACCGGGATTTCATCGGGGTTCAAGGAACTCGATGCCATGACTTATGGGTTCCAAAAGGCCGAAATGATCATTTTGGCTGCCCGACCTTCCATGGGTAAGACTTCTCTGGCGCTCAACATCGCGGAGTCCGCCGCATTGCCTCGCCGAGGTGAGCCGGCCGCCACGCTGGTGTTTTCACTCGAAATGAGTGCTGCTCAGCTCGGCATGCGTATGCTTTGCTCACGGGGCAGGGTGAACATGAAAAAACTACGGGAAGGTTTCGTGCGCCCCGGAGGCGACGAATACAAAGATCTCGTCACGGCGGCCGACGAATTATCCAAATCTCCGATCTTTATCGATGACTCTAGTCAATTGACTATAATGGAGTTACGTGCGAAGACGCGTCGACTAGCTGCTCGTCATCCCCTGGGTTTTATAATCGTGGATTACCTCCAGTTACTCAGCGCAACCGACCCTAAGACTCCCCGCGAACAGCAGGTTGCGGAAATTTCTCGAGGTTTGAAGGCACTGGCCAAGGAATTGGATGTCCCTGTGCTCGTGCTCAGTCAGCTAAACCGTGCCGCGGAAAAAGAAAACCGTGCGCCCAAACTCTCCGATCTACGTGAATCCGGCTCAATCGAGCAGGATGCCGACGTCGTCTTAATGCTCGCTCGTCCGCGCGATGCGGATGAAAAATTCCAAGTCGCAGCCGACTCCGCCGACTTAATCGTTGCCAAGCAACGAAACGGACCGGTAGGAGAATTGAAGCTTACGTTCCTCCGAGACATCACTCGTTTTGAAAATCACACACCGTAGTCCGCTGTCGCGGATCGTCCGTATCATCGCAATTGCAGCCCTGCTTTCCGGGAGCTGCTCGTCTGCGCTTGCCCAAGCCTTTGGCTCGCCCGCCGGCGCGCCTATTGTTGAGAACGTGGAGCTCCAGTTTTTGGGCGCGACCAATGTCAGTAAACAGGTCGTTCGAGCCAACATGCAGGTCCGAGAGGACGACGCGCTCGATGAGGTCTCGATTGATCGTGATATCCGATCTCTTTACCGGACGGGCTTATTCGAGTTTATCGAGGTCAAGCGAGAGACCCTTCCCAATGGGAATGTGAATCTCCTCTTCGAGCTCACCCCTCGCTACCGGGTCCTGGCGGTTATCTTCGAAGGCAACGATAACATGAAGGACCGGCGCCTGCAGAAAGAGATCGTGACGGCGGAAAATCTCATCCTCGACGAACGTCAGGTTAAAGAAGACTCGGAAAAGATTCGCGAGTATTACCAGAAGAAGGGCTACAATCGGGTTTCGATCTATTACGAAATCGAACGTGACCGCTCGACCGGCTTTGGCACGATCGTATTCCACATCCGCGAGGGTGATCGGGTTAAGGTCAAGAGCATCACTTTTGTCGGTAACGATAGTATCAAGGAGCGCAAACTGCGTAAGGTTATGGAGACCAAGAAATATGTCCTCTGGTCTTGGCTGATTGGGACTGGCCGCTTCAAAGACGACGAGTTTGAAGACGATCTTGATCTCCTGCGGGATTATTACCGTGAAGAGGGCTATTTGGATATCTCGATTCCTCCGGAGAAGATTGAGTATAACTACCCTCAACCCGGACAGCTCCACCTCATCATTCACCTCGAGGAAGGACGCCAATACCGAATTGGTAAGATTGATCTCTCCGGATCGGAGAAAATTCCCGGACAGCTGCTGCGTTTCGCTCTGCGCCAACAATCTGGCATGATTTTCTCGCCCGAGAAGCTCGATGAAGATGCTCAGACAATTGAGGAATTCTACGGCCGAGGAGGCCATCTCGATGCCCGGGTGACCCTGCTTCGGATCCCGAATCTCGACACCGGTGATATCGATTTAAAATACATCATCGACGAAGATATTCCTTACGACGTCGAATCGATCCGCATTGAAGGCAACGATAAGACCAAAAGCATCGTAATTCTGCGCGAGCTCGTGCTCGGTCCGGGAGAGACCTTCGACATGAATCGGATGGAGATTTCCAAACTCCGTTTGGATAACACCCGATTCTTCGAAGATGTTAATGTCGCCCCTGAATCAACCAACATCCCCGGACGCCGTAACCTCAAGGTAGCGGTTCAGGAAGGCCGCACCGGTAATCTGACCTTTGGAGCTGGTTTCAGCTCGCTCGAACGTGCGGTGATCTTCGCGGAGTTCAGCCAATCGAATTTTGATATCTTCAATCGTCGCTCCTTGTTTCAGGGTGACGGGCAAAAATTCCGACTGCGGATGCAATTGGGCGACCAGTCCAGTGAAGTGGTGCTTTCGTTTGAGGAGCCTTGGTTGTTCGAGAAACGTCTTTCGACCGGCTTCACACTCTTCCGCACCTCGTCTGACTTTAACAGCGCGATCTACAGTGAAATCCGCACGGGTGGTGAGGTTTTCATGCGGAAACGTCTCTTCGAATTGGTTAACGGGCAGCTGTCCTACTCCTACCAGGTCGTTGAGATCACCGACATTGCGCCGAGTGCTCCCGCGGTTATCCGCTCTCTGGCAGGCGAGCAGGCCATCTCGAAACTTGGATTTGTTCTCGAGCGCGATACGCGCGATAAGATTATCAATACCACCCGTGGCAATCGCGTTGAACTTCGCACTGACCTAGCTGGTGGAGTGTTCGCCGGCGATGCAGATTACTTTAAGTTGGAATTCCGCGGTGCGCAGTGGTATCCGCTCTTCGAGTTCCAATCCCAGGTGCTTTCGGTTATCCTACGCGCCGGCGTCGCAGATGCCTATGGCGATAGTAGTGATGTGCCGTTCTTCGAGAAGTTCTTTCTCGGTGGTCCTTACACCCTGCGCGGGTTCGAGTTCCGCGAAGTTGGACCGAAGGATAGTATCAATCTGGAGCCCATTGGTGGTAATTCCTACGGTATGCTGACGCTGGAGTATACCGCCGATGTTGTCGCACCGATTCGATTCGCGATTTTCTATGATGCTGGATTCGTCAACGCAGACGCGTTCGATTTGAACCCCTCGCAATACAACGACAACTTCGGTGTCGGCTTACGTCTCTTTGTTGGAGGTGCGCCACTAAGTCTCGATTTTGGTATTCCTCTCACGTCTGACGGTGATAATGATGAAGGAAATCAGTTTAATTTTTCCTTCGGCACCCGCTTCTAATTTAGTAGTCTAACCCTTTTACCAATCATGAAGAGTAATTTGAAACCCCTCATCGCTATCCTCGCTCTCGCTTTAACCGCAGCAGCAGGATCGGCTCAATCGCTAAAGGTCGGTGTCGTAGACATGGCCCGTCTTTTCGACGCCCACTATAAGACGGCCGAGAAGAATCTGGTCTTCCAAGAAGAGCAGGCGCGTGTGCAATCCGAAATCGAACGCCTCAATGGCCAAGGACTGGAATTGCAACAAGCAGCTCAGAGTCTCGCCGAACAGCTCAATAATCCTGTTCTCAAGGATGAGGCCAAAGCTGGAATCGAGCTCGAAGCCCGCACTAAGGTTCAAGAGATGCAGCAGAAGCAGCAGGAAATGAACGCGCTTGTGACCAACAGCCGCGAATCGCTCCAGCAGCGTATCATGAACTTCCGCACCTTGCTCATGGATGAAATTTCCCAAGTCGCTCAAGAGATCGCCAAACGCCAAGGCATCACCTTGTTGTTCGACAAGTCGGGCCCATCCCTACTCGGAATGCCAGCCGTGCTCTTTGCTGAAGACAGCCTCGAGATCACTGACGCCGTTCTCGCTAAGATCGATGAGAATAAGCCAGCCGACGCTCCTGACGCTCCGGTTGCTGGCCCAGCCAGCACGGAAGGTGGCGATACGCCAACCGTCGCGTTCCCTAGCAACTAAGCTGAAGTTAAAATTTAATTTTCAAAGCCTCGCCGATTCGGCGGGGCTTTTTGTTATCCAATGACGGATTGCCAGCGTTCCTCCTGATCTCCATCCCCCATAACAATGGATACCTCGTTTACGGTCACAGCGCTGAAGGCCATAGTTCAGCCTCAGCAAATTCGCGGCGATGAATCTTTAACGGTTACGAGGATCGCGGCGCTGGGAGATGCTGAGCCAGGTGACATATCCTTTTTAGGGAATCCCAAGTATCGAGCTCAGGTCACGGAGAGCAAAGCCTCGGTGTTGCTCTTGCCCCTTGACCATGAAGGTGAGCCCGCGGAGAGGCAGTGCTTTTTGTTGGTGGAGAATCCTTCGGCCGCGTTGGCTCAGATTTGCGCTCGCATCGAGCAATCCCTTTGGCCTCGGCCCGAGGCGGGAGTTCACCCCAGTGCCGTAGTAAGCGAATCTGCCAAGATCGCAGCTTCGGCGACGGTAGGCCCGCTCTGTGTGGTTGAAGCCGATGCGATCATTGGCGAACGCACTCACTTGCAGGCCCAGGTCTTTGTCGGGCGAGGGGCTGTGATCGGACAAGATTGTTGGCTCGCGGCGGGATCTCATTTGGCCACGACGTGTGAATTGGGCGATCGCGTGCGTTTACATGGTGGCGTGGTGGTTGGCTCCGACGGATTTGGTTACGAGGTGGTGGAGGGAAAACACGCCAAGGTCCCGCAGATCGGAATCGTTGTGATCGAAAGTGATGTCGAAATCGGAGCGAATGCGACGCTCGATCGGGCGCGATTCAGTCGCACCGTGATAGGCGAGGGCACCAAAATAGACAATCAGGTCCAAGTCGCTCACAACGTAGTCGTGGGGCGTCACTGCATCCTGTGCGCCCAAGTAGGCATTGCGGGTAGCACCACACTCGAGGATTACGTTGTCATGGGAGGCCAATCGGGAGCCGCCGGACACATTCGAGTAGCCCAGGGCACTCAAGTCGCTGGTCGAGGTGGTCTGACGGCAAATATCTCCGAACCCGGAAAGGTATATTCCGGTATGCCGGCCATGCCTTATCGCATGGAGCGGCGTCTGGTTGTGCTCCAACGTCGCCTCCCAGACCTCTTCAAAAAGGTCGATGGACTCTTTAGTGAACTCGAAATATTAAAAAAGACTTCCGCCGATTGAACGATCAGGCACGATACCCTAACCAATGACCGCTCCCAGTCTGAAGATTTTCGCCGGTAATTCGAATCGGCCCTTAGCCGAAGAAATGTGTGCCTCGATCGGCGTGCCCCTAGGTGAAGCCACCGTCAGTAGCTTCCCCGACGGTGAGTCGTTCGTGAAGATCAACGAGAATGTGCGTGGTCAGGACGTGTTTATCATGCAGTCGACCTGCACGCCGACTAACCATCACCTGATGGAGCTGCTGATTATGATCGATGCGGCCCGTCGAGCGTCAGCTCACCGTATCACCGCCGTCCTCCCTTTTTACGGTTACGCGCGCCAGGATCGTAAAGATCAGCCCCGCGTGCCGATCACGGCTAAATTGGTCGCCAATCTCATCGTCGCAGCCGGCGCGAATCGGATTCTCACGATGGATCTGCATGCCCAACAGATTCAGGGCTTCTTTGATATTCCAGTGGATCATCTTTTCGCTTCACCGGTCTTTTTCGACCACGTCGAGAAAAACAACATGCGTAACGACAACCTCGTGGTGGTTTCGCCCGATGTTGGCGGCATGAAAATGGCTGCCGCCTATGCCACCCTGATGGGAGCGGAACTCGGCATGGTGTGGAAAAAACGCACCAGTGCGACGACGGTTGAATCAGTCAATGTAGTCGGTGAGGTCGAAGGCCGTAATGTGCTCTTGGTGGATGATATCACCGAGACCGCTGGTACGCTCGTTAATGCCGCCAAGACCATGCGTGAGCATGGCGCGATCAGTGTGCGCGCGGCCGTGAGTCATGCGCTTTTGGGCCCGATGGCCTATGATCGACTCAAACTGGGATACATTGACGAGTTGATTACGACCAACTCGATCCCGGTCGATCCTCAAGGATTGCCGATCACGGTGCTGAGTGTGGCCTCACTTTTAGGTGAAGCGATTAGGCGCATCCACCAAAATGAAAGCATCACCGGCCTCTTCAAAGTAAAAGGCTTCTAGCTTCTGGTTTACCCGTAAGTGGCGGACGGGCGTAAAGCCGGTCCCACCAGAATATAAAGTAACCCTTTCGGGGGTGGGTCGGGCTTTACGCCCGACATCCCTTAACGGCCGTCCTTAGCTCCCTGGTTTCGAGACTGGAACTGCCTAGCCTAGTAGGTAGGGCGTGCTCGCCGAGCGCGCTGTTTCATCTCTCCCACCGCAACCGGCGGTTTCGGCGAAACCGCCCTACCATAAACCGCCGCGCCGAACGCATCTTGCTGTGGTGAGTTTCGCGTGCTGGCGGAAGGCGAATCGACCTGCGGTAACAGAGCGCTCGATGACATTTTTGCAGCCCAAACGTGTTCTGTATCACCTTTCATCTGGCCTTTTCTTGTCCGCCGAAGCCTTGGCGAAGGAGGAACGCCCGACATCCCTTAACGGTCGCCCTTAGCTCCCCGGCTTCGAGACCGGAACTGCCGCTAACTCAGCGGGTAAGTTATCGGCCGCGTAGGTCGGGAAACTCATTTGCAGCAGCGGTAGGTGAGGGACGGTGAACGAGGCTTTTCCTTCGCTCCGATCGACCAGCAATGCGACGGCTACGGCAGTCCCACCGCCTTGAGCGATGAGGTCCAATGCCTCCTGCACTCGACCACCGCGCGTGATCACATCTTCTACGATCAACACTTTTTCACCGGGGGAGAATTTGAACCCCCGACGAATCGCGAGCCGATCGTCCACTTTTTCGGCAAAAATGTAACGTTTTCCCGTTTGGCGGGCGACTTCTTGGCCAATGACCAAGCCACCCATAGCGGGGGCGAGCACGGTATCGAATTCGAACGCGTTGAGGGTGGGTAGCATCAACTCAGTCAGACGAGTGACTGCGGCCATATCCTGGCAGACCTGGGCGCATTGGAAGAAATGACCACTGTGGAGTCCGGATCTTAGCACAAAGTGTCCCTGTTGCAGTGCCCGGGTGCGCGTGAAAATATCGAGGACTTCGTCGTTTTGGTCGGCCATGTCATCATGTTGATGAATTGAAGAAGACGCGCCAAAACATTTTTGCTCTCTGGGCCAAAGGTGGTAGGGTAGTGCCATGGTAATCGAACGGGCACCTTTGGAAGACGAATTGGGCGATGTGCTCGACAAGGCTATCCGGGGCTGTGGCCTAGAAGAGTCGGCGGTGGCAGAGCAAACGGGGATCCCGGTCGAACGGCTCCGTTCCGTCATCGATTATTGTGAGCGTCTCGAACCATTAGAACTCGAACGGCTGGCAAAATTGCTCAACTTGCAGTCGGTTGGACTGAATGCGGTCGCGAGCGAAGCCTATCCCTTACCTGAGATCAGTGGACTGCCGTTTTGCCTCTATCCGCTGCGCATGTCCCATGGCATCGGAGTGGCCAACGCCTACCTCGTCGCTGACTGCAGCCAAGACTGGGGGATTCTATTTGATACCGGCACGGGTGCCGAAGGGCTGTGGAAAAGCTGGCCGACCAAGATTAATCGAGTGGCGGCGGTATTTCTTACGCACTACGAAACCGAGCACTGCGGTGGCTTGAGTGCGGTGCGCAAACGTTTCCGCGATGTGCCGGTATTCGGACCCGACGCCGATGATAGACCCGACGGGGTGATTGCCCTTAACGACGGTGCGGTGGTTAACGAAAAAGGATTCTCGGTGGAGGTCTGCTCGACGCCTGGTCACGTGGAGTCGCACCACTGTTACCGGGTTTCGGCTCCGCAAGCGCCGCATGGCCGATCGCTGTTGGTTGCGGGCGATCTGTTATTCGCCGGATCGATTGGTGGGGCCTTTCATTGCTGCAAACGGCTGCACTCGAGTCTGCACGCGGTGATCGATGGCGCAGCTCCCGAGACCGTCATCGCTCCCGGTCACGGACCTTTGACGACCATCGAGAACGAACGAAAATTCAACCCGTTCCTCTAAATCGCACACTATCCTGTTCTCGGTAGATCGCAGGCTGTAGAAAAGTGGTCGGGGTGAGAGGATTGGTGGCGCGTTACGCCAGTCCTGCGGACTCGATCTGTGATAAAGATCACCCCATCTGCGCTCACTTTGTTCGCTTCGTCGAACCTCCGACCTCTACGTCCCGAACGTAGCGCTCTACCAGGCTAAGCTACACCCCGCTGGTATTTTGACTCAATTCGCCCCCCTCCAGATAGGTTCGGGCAAGGTAAATTTTTTGCCCGCCATTAAGTCGAATTAAGCGTTTGAATTCAGATTGCATACAAAATACATCGACAGAACGGCCGCGATGTATTGGTTCTTAATCGGCTCAATCAGTTTCCTTTTTGTTGATTTCGGGGAAGGATTTTGGACCCGTAATCCGAGCCCAACGACCCTCACCTTTCATGAAAAAAGCAGCCGCCTACGCGTCCACTCGCTCGATCGAAGTCGTCGAAAGTCTCCCCATGCCTCCGGGGCCTGGTGAAGTGCGCCTCGACGTCGCTTATTGCGGTATTTGCGGGACCGACATGCACATCTTCCTCGGCCATATGGACCAGCGAGTCAGCCAACCACTCGTCATTGGTCACGAGGTCTCTGCGACCGTCGCCGAGGTCGGCGAGGGCGTTACCGAGTTTTCCGCCGGCGATCGTGTGGCAGTGCGTCCGCTTTGTTTTGGCCCGGAGACGGAATTCGACCGCGGGAACGCTCATGTGGGGCGTAATCTGAAGTTCATCGGCATCGATCAGCCCGGTGGCATGCAAGCCTCGTGGACGGTCCCGGCCTACACGCTCCACAACCTCCCGGAGGAACTTTCCATGCAACACGGAGCGATGATCGAGCCGGCCGCGGTGGCCTGCCACGACGTACGGCTCGGCGAAGTGAAAGCGGGTGAAACGTGTGTTGTGATCGGGGGAGGTCCGATCGGGTTGTTGATCGCGCTGGTCGCGAAGTCCAAAGGCGCCCGCGTGATTTTGTCAGAGATCAACGAGGTTCGCCTCAAACTCACTGAATCGCTCGGTATCATTACGGTGAATCCGCTGAAAGAGAAACTCCCGGAGGCCGTCGCCAAGATCACCGATGGAGCGATGGCGGATTGTGTGTTTGAAGTCTCGGGGTCTGCTCCCGGCGTTGAAGCGATGACCGAAGTGGCCGCCGCGCGCGGCCGGATCGTGATGGTCGCGATTCACCCGGAGCCGCGGCCCGTGAGTTTGTTTAAGTTTTTTTGGTCGGAGTTACGTTTGATTGGCGCCCGACTCTACGAGCCTTGTGACTTTGATGAGGCGATCGCATTAGCCGCCAGTGGCCAACTGAGTCTGGACAAACTCATCACCGAAGTTCGCCCCCTAGACGAAGTGCAGGCGGCCTTCGAAGAGATCGAGAGACAACCGAGCGGTATCAAAACCCTGATTTCCTGCGCCTCCTAGAAGCACCCCATTTTGGCGACATGAAGAATACACTCCAAACCTTCGACCTTACGGGTCGCACCGCGCTCGTGACCGGGTGCAAACGTGGTATCGGCCGCGCGATGGCGGAAGCTCTCGCCGAAGCTGGTGCTGATATTATCGGTGTTTCCGCTTCGCTCGAAGCATCGGGTAGCGCAGTCGAGCAGGCGGTAAATGCCACCGGTCGCTCCTTTCGTGGTTACGCCTGTGACTTCGCGGACCGGCCCGCATTATACCGATTTATTGCGGAGGTGAAAGCGAATCACCCGGTGGTAGATATCCTGGTAAATAATGCCGGAACTATATTACGGGCACCCGCGGTCGAGCATTCCGACGAATATTGGGATCAAGTGATGGAAGTGAACTTGAACGCGCAGTTCGTGCTGACGCGGGAATTTGGCCGAGAGATGGTGGAGCGCGGTTCGGGCAAAGTGATTTTTACGGCATCGCTGCTCACGTTCCAGGGCGGCATCACCGTTCCAGGATACGCCGCAAGTAAAGGAGGGATCGGACAACTCACCATGGCATTTGCCAATGAATGGGCCAAATCAGGCGTGAACGTGAATGCGATCGCTCCCGGTTACATCGCGACAGACAACACTCAGGCCTTGCGTGACGATTCGGTTCGTCGGGAGCAAATCCTGGCTCGCATCCCCGCTGGGCGTTGGGGCGAACCCGAAGATTTCAAAGGCCCCGTCGTATTTCTGGCTTCTGACGCCGCTCGCTACGTGCACGGCACCACCATGTTGGTCGATGGTGGATGGATGGGGCGCTAAGTTTTTCTTCAATCACACTTTTAAATTTTCTTACCATGGCTCCAATGAAACGTAGAAGGAACGGCATCGATCACTACCAAATGTATATCGATGGTCAGTGGGTCTCGGCGGCCTCGAAGGCGAAAATTAAAGTCGAAAATCCGACCACCGAAGAACTCATCGCCACCGTGCAAGAAGGGGGCGAAGCCGAAGCGCAACGAGCGCTTGAGTCGGCGCAAGCTGCGCAACCGGATTGGGCAGCGACCCCCGCAGTGGTGCGAGGAGCCCTCCTCACCAAGTTCGCTGCGAAGATCAGCGAGAACCGAGATCGGCTCGCTCATCTTTTAGTCGCCGAGCAGGGCAAGGTGCTACCGTTGGCCTACGGCGAAGTCGATGTGTCGGCCGATTTCATCAACTTTGCGGCTTCTGGTGCGCGTCGGTTGGAGGGTGATATTTATCCGTCCGATAACCCCGATGAGCATATCTGGATACACAAAGTGCCTTACGGCGTTACGGTTGGGATATTGGCGTGGAATTTCCCCTTAGCGCTGGCTTGCCGGAAGATTGGACCCGCTTTGACGGCGGGTAATGTCATGGTGGTGAAACCGCCGCCTTTGACGCCTTTGACGGTTTTGGAACTTGGCAAACTTGCGACCGAGGCTGGGCTGCCCAAAGGCGTGATCAATATCGTGACTGGCCAAGGCGCGGAACTGGGCGCCGCTCTGGTGAAGAACCCCATCACGCGCCTGGTGACGATGACCGGTAGCACACGGACCGGACAGGAGATTTTTCGTTCGTGTGCGGACAATCTGTCGGCCGTGCGGCTCGAACTTGGCGGTAAGGCACCGTTTATTTTGATGGAGGATGGCGACGTGGATCAGGCGGTCGATGCCGCGATGGTTTCCCGCTATTTGAACAACGGTCAGGTCTGCACCTGCTCGGAGCGTTATTACATCCACGATGCCGTCTACGATGAATTTGTCCAAAAATTCGTCGCGGCCAGTGCCAAGCTGAAACTCGGCGATCCCATGAAGAAGGGCACTGATATCGGCCCAAAAGTCAGCCGGGTGGAACTCGAAAAAATGGAAGCGATGGTGCAGCGTGCGGTCGACGCCGGATGCAAGGTTGCCCTCGGTGGCAGTCGACCCAAAGGAGCCCGCTTTAAAAAAGGTCATTGGTTCAAGCCGACGATTTTAACCGAAGCGTCCAACGACATGGAAATCATGCGCGATGAGGTCTTCGGGGTGGTCAGTCCCATTATGCGCATCGGTAGTTATGAAGAGGCGCTGTGGTTGGCTAATGACAGCGAGTATGGGTTGTCCGCGTATCTTTTCACCAAGGATATGCGTCGGATTCAGCGGGCGGTCGGCGAGCTCCACTTCGGCGAGATCTACATCAACCGCGCGATGGGTGAACAGCGGCAGGGATTCCACAATGGATTCCGCAAGAGCGGCACCGGCGGCGAAGATGGAAAATACGGGATGGAGAACTACCTCGAGAAGAAAACGGTCTACGTGAATTTTGCCCCGGGGTCTGATGAGTGAGATCGTTAATATCGTCTCCCGATTGTTTGACGTTCCTTTGGCCGAGGTGCTGACGGATGCTAAACACGGTGATCATTTTAGTTTCCAGTTGGTGACCGCGACGATCACGTTGGCAGACGGTAGCGAAGGCACGGGCTACTGCTACACCGGGGGACGAGGCGGCACTGCAATTCAGGCGATGATCGATGACGATCTTGCGCCTGAGCTTATTGGTCACGATGGCGACGACGTCGAAGCGATTGCCGAATTTTGCGAGTGGCACATCCATTATGTCGGACGGGGAGGAATCTCCAGTTTTGCCATGGCAGCGATTGATATCGCGCTGTGGGATATTCGTTGCCGCAAAGCGAATTTACCTCTGTGGAAAGTCGCGGGAGGCGCGGGACGCACCTGTCGCGTCTATGGCGGTGGGATCGATTTAAATTTCCCCCTACCGAAACTACTGACGCATGTGCAGGGGTATCTGGACCGCGGGTTCAATGCGGTGAAAATCAAAGTTGGGCAGCCTGAGTTGGCCGAAGATGTGGCCCGGGTGAAAGCGGTGCGTGAGATGATTGGCTCCGACGTCACGTTCATGGTCGACGCCAATTATGGTTGGTCGGTGGCGCAGGCGGTTGAAGCGGCGGAAGCGTTTCGACCCTACAATATTTACTGGCTGGAGGAACCGACTCTACCCGACGATTATTTAGGTATAGCGGAGATCGCGGATAAGACGGCGATGCCATTGGCGATGGGGGAGAACCTCCACACCGTGCACGAGTTCGGCTACGCGTTTCGTCAGGCGAAGTTGTCCTTCATTCAACCCGATGCCTCGACCTGCGGCGGGATTACGCCGTGGCTCAAAGTCGCCGCGATGTCACGTGAATACGGACTGCCAATATGTTCTCACGGCATGCAGGAATTGCACGTGAGTTTGGTCTCGGCGCAGAGCAATGCGGGTTGGCTTGAGTATCACAGTTTCCCGATCGACCAATACACCATCCGGCCCTTGGCCCTAGAAAATCACCTCGCGGTTGCTCCGGATGAACCGGGCATTGGCGTGACTTTCGATTGGCCCGCCTTGGCCCCTTACCTAAAAGGAGAAAACATCACCGCGGAAAGCTGCGCGGAAGTTTGAGTTGTTATGAAAGATCCTCAACCAACCGACCAAACGCGGGAAGCGCCGCAGGATTTGAAAGGAACGCTGCGTGAGATTGGTCCGGGGATCATTATCGCAGGATCGGTGGTGGGCTCAGGGGAGTTGATCGCTACGACAATCGCGGGCGCGGAGGCCGGGTTTTGGCTGCTGTGGATTATCCTGATTGGCTGCATCGTGAAGGTAAGCGTGCAGCTCGAGGTCGGTCGCGCCGCCGTGCTATCGGGCCGAACCACGTTGGCCTTGCTCGGTGACCTACCGGGCTGGAAACCACGTGGCTTGCATTGGATCGCCTGGGTGGTGTTAGCGATGTTGTTTGGTGGGATCGGACAGATGGGCGGAGTGTTGGGTGGAGTGGGACAAGCCTTGGCCATCGCCATGCCGATGAGCGGCACGAGTTCGACGGATGTATTGATTTGGTCGCTGGTGATTGCCGTTGGCACGGCAGCACTGCTGTGGCCCGGTCGCTATCGCCTGCTCGAACGGATCATGATCGTGGTGGTGGGCGGATTTACCCTGGTCTCGGTTTTTAATGTTTTCGCCCTGCAATCCCACGAGGAGTGGGCCATTTCGGCGGGCGATATCGGCCGTGGGTTGAGTTTTCAGTTTCCCCCGGGGGATGATTTTACGGTGGGACTCACCACGGCCTTGGCGGCGTTTGGCATCATCGGAATGGCAGCGGGGGAGATCTTCTTTTATCCGTATTGGTGCCTGAAGAAAGGCTACGGTAGTTACACGGGTATCTCGGATGGCAGTGACGCGTGGCGCCACCGAGCTGAAGGCTGGTTGCGGGTAATGAAGTGGGACGCGTTGTGTTCGATGGCCATCTATACGGTATCGACGGTGGCGTTTTACTTACTCGGCGCAGCGGTGTTGGCGCGTTCCGGACTGAAGCCGGCGGGGGCGGAACTCATCCAAGTCCTGTCAGAAATGTATCAGCCGGTATTCGGCGACTTGGGTATGGTGCTCTTTCTCGGTGGGGCGTGTGTGGTTTTGTATTCCACATTCCTAGTCAACAACGCGAGTAGTGCGCTCGTCTGGGCCGACGTGATTAAAGGCAAGCAATCGGCAGAAATCCGATGCAAGGCGGAGCGTGTTCTGGGAGTCGCTCTGCCGTTGGCGGCGGCGTTGATGTTTGTGATTTTGCCGAATCCACGGGCCTGGGTGATCTTTGCGGGAATCACGCAAACCCTGACGCTGCCGTTGTTGGGTTATGCGGCTATCCGATTCCGGTTTAGTCCCGAGATCCGTTCATTTTCCCATCGTCGGGCCGGGGATGTATTCCTGATCTTCACGGTAATGGTGTTGGTGGCTGCGGCGACGACGCTGCTGTTCCTCGTGTGAAGCGGCGTGAGATCGATGGTCTTTCCCGAAGGGTCTGAATAGACAAATACCTCCAAGTGTCTCGCGCATATTGTATGGAATCCGTATTGAACGATCCAGATATTCTGGTGAAGATGTGGTTTCACATGCCTGACCAACCCATTTTCCGCACGATTCGTGCGCAAGTAGTGCATCGCCTCCGCGATGATGTCATGGGGCAGGTTTTCGAACCGGGTGAGAACCTGAGGGAATTCGCCCTGGCCAAACGCTACGCGGTTAGTCGTTCACCGATCCGGGATGCTTTACTTCAGCTGACGCAAGAAGGGCTGTTAGTCGCGACGCCGAATTGCGGGGTCAAAGTGGCCTCGCGGATGGATGATGAAATCCAGCCGCTAGTGATTGATATTCGCCTTAAGGTTGAACTGTTTGCATTGGATAGGTTCATCAAACAAATCGACGATTCGGATCTGACGGTTCTGGAGCGATGTCTGGAGAAAAACCACACGGCGTGCCGGGAGGGTGTTTTGTCGGCCATCATAAAATCTGACATGGCATTCCATGAAGCGATTGTGGAGAGAGGCGGCAGTGAGAAACTGATTGGCTTATGGAAGCAGGTCATCTCGGCCATGATGCTTCACTATCATCGCCTCGGTGATTGGATCGAAAGTTACCAAGAGCACGTAGCGATCTTCGAAGCTATCAAACGGGGTGATCGCAAGGGTGCGAAGGCGGCTTTGATCACCAATATTCAGTAGTTGGCTCGGCGTGATTCGGTTCACGGACACCGTTTCAACGAAGGCTGACGGCTACTGGGATACGATCGAAGGGGCTTCAGGTCGGTTGCGTGAGAATTCGCAGATGCTGTGAACCCGAGCCGGCCTTTCAGAGAAATGTCCTTAGCTCTCACGCCAGATGCGCAAGTCGTCGATGTAGGCATTTTTGGCCACCAGGAGACGAAGGAGTCGTTTGGTCGGATGGTCGAAGCCTTCGGAGCGGAATGACCCCACGGTTTTACCGTCAATCTCAACGGAAAGTCTTGAGCCACGCAGGGTGACCGCGACTTCGTGCCAGATGCCAATTTCCAAATCGTTCGGGATGGTTTTGGATTTAGTGGCGAGCATCGCCTGCTGCTCGGGGGTAACGGTTTTATCCTGTCGGGCCTGGCGAATTTTGAGATCCATATTGCCAGTTTTTTGATCGGCGATTTCTACCGATTCTTTGGAGAGGATGACCTTGAATAAGTGCCCGGCGTGGACGGATTCGAGCTCCATGTCGGCGAAGTTTAGATTCAGTTCATCATCGTCATCCTCGAGCATGAAACGCAGGGCGAGGGTGCCATCACGGAATTCAAAGGCGTGCCGCACAGACGTCGCGTGCCAGGCCACTTCGTGAGTGTAGATATACATGTAGCCGTCCCGTAGATCGACTTCTTTGTTCCCCTCGGCGGTCTTGTCGCTGCTGGTCGTCCACTCATTGCCGGGCTCATCTTTGAGTTCCTGGGACTCGGTGCGATCGAAGGTGTCTTCAAAAATGAGAGTGCCGTAGTCGCCGGCTACGACGTTGGTGGTGAGGCCCAGGCTGGAACAGAGCAGGGCGAGGGGGAGGAGGTTTTCCATCGGGGCAGAGGAGAGGTTATTTGGAAAGGAAGATGTCGCTCTGGGTGGCGGCGAGGATGAGGGAGCGGAAACCGTAGTCGTGTTCGGCGAGCTCGGTAACGATGCGATCGATTTCGCGACGGTCACCAAATTGAATTTCGGCCCCAGTAGCGTAGGTGAGAATCTGGTTTAAAACGTTGCGCGCGATCTTGTCGGGGGACGATAGCACAATGCTTTTGAATCCTTCGATGTCTTGGAAGGGGCGGCCGTCGGCCATGTGGTAGCTGGCATCTACGATGGGACCTTGGATAAGTTTATCCTCTTCGGACTTGGCGCGGTAGTGGTCTCTCCAGCCGCCGATGACATCGTAGTTTTCGAGCGCGAAACCGGGAGGATCGATCATCTTGTGGCAGGCCATGCAGCTTTCGATCGAGCGGTGTTTATCCATCTGATCTCGGATCGAAACGGCACCACGGATATCGGGTTCGATGGCGGGAACCTGGTCGGGTGGCGGCGGGATATGTTGGCCGAGAATACGTTCGATGAGCCAAGCGCCGCGCACGATTGGCGAGGTGGTGGTTCCGTTGGCCGTTACTTTGAGCACACTGGCTTGAGTGATGATGCCGCCGCGGTGGTCGTCGTCGGTGAGCGTGATTTTTTGAAATTCCTCACCGGATTCAAATGGCAGGCCGTAATGGTGAGCGAGGCGCTCATTCACGACGGTGAAGTCGGAGTCGATCACATGAGTTACACTCAGATCGTCCTCAATCATCAGACTTAGAAAACTGTGAGTTTCATCCAACATTGAGTAGAGTAAAACCGGATCGAATTCTGGATACAGTTTGGCGTCCGGGGTGGTGAAATTGATGTCGTTTAGGTTCAGCCAGTTATCGGAAAAATTCTCCACGAAAGCCTGTGATCGTTCGTCATCCAGCATGCGTTCGACCTGTTGGCGGATCGTTTGTGGATTGGAAAATTTGCCGGCATCGGCGAGACGGCGAAGTTCCGCGTCGGGAGTGGTGCTCCAGAGGAAGTAGCTTAACCGAGAGGCGATGGCGTAATCATCCAGACGACCGGGTTCCTCAGTGAAGTAAATGAACCGATGGGAACAAAGTATGGCCCGATACCCGGCTCGCACGCCGGCGAGGAGTGAATCGCTATCGGCCATTTCGTCTTTGGCGAAGTCGACATAGGGCTCGAGCTCTTTGGCCGTGACAGAGCGACGGAAAGCTCGATTGGCGAAGCGGAGCAACAGGTCAGCGAGGTCTTGATGGGGGTTCGCACTCTGGAGTTCACCTTGGTCGATCTCAAGGTCACCAAACAGGTTTTGACGTAAATCTTTTGGGGCGAGGCCCGGGTAGATGCGCTCCATCGTGAGGCCTTTGACGGCTACGGCGGCAGCACCATTATTCACCGCGTCGAATGAATAGATTTCTTTGGAGCTAACCCAGTCGATCGTCTTGTCGATGGGTCTGATTCCGAGTTGGTGAGGGGCTCGGATCCAAGTGTCGAAGGAGTGGGTGCGCAGTTCGTCGGTCGCTTCGAAATGGCCCACCCAGTAAGTCATGGGGGCCTTGGCGCGCAGGATACCGGTTTTGAGTCGGGTCCAAACGCTGCGGCCAGGCGGCGCGTTATGGGCTTTGGCGGTGACGGTGACGCGATACCAGCCGGTCTCCGTCACGGTCGTGTCGGGCATACGACCGTGGAAGCCGTTGGTGGAGGGAAAACTGAGTAGCTGGTGGTTGTCGGCGTCATAGACGGCCATGCGTTCGTTGGCGATTCGTTCGCGCCCCACGCCGAGTTGGTGGGGTTCGAATTCTTCGTAGTAGGTCACGCGGGGCTCGATCGCCTGTTTGAACGACTCGTCCAGCATCAGGTCGATGGCGACGAGATACTTCTGCAGGAGATGATACGAGATTTGTTGGCTGTCCGCGATGTTGATGAAGCTGTTTTTGGCCGTTTCCTCCGGCAGGTGTTCCAGTAGCGGGATATCGATCCCGAAGAGATCGTGGAGGGTGTTTTCGTATTCGACCTGGCTCAAGCGGCGGGATTTCACGCGACCAAGTTCTTGGGTGTGAATAGCAGAGGCGCGGTGAATTTTGGCTTCGAATTCGGTAAGAAAATTACGGCGCTCCTCGGGTTCGACGAGTGAGTCTTCCTTGGGAGGCATTTCCCCATCGCGCACCCGGTCGTGAATCATGGCCAAGAGGCTGCGATCCGAGAGTTGGGAGGAGTCGAACTTCAGCGATTCGAGATCGAGTTCACCTTTCTTATCAACCGGGTTGTGGCACTCGAAGCAGTTGAGATCGAAGAACTCGGAGACGAGAGGAGGGAATGCGTTGGAATCGTCGGCCTGCGCGGTCACTACGCCGGCGGTGATGATGGAAAGTAGAAGGAACCTCCGGGACATGGGTAGGTTGGGCGCGTGGGCGTTTGAAATGAAACCGGTGATCGCTAAACTCAGACCATCGACAGGTCGCTCATCTCACCGGTGCTGGTGGCGAATTGGTCGGCTTCGATACCATGGCGATGCAGCAGGCTGAGGTAGAGATTTGGCAGCGGGTAGTTATCCTTGCGATCGTAGGCAATATGTTGGCCGTGACGGAATCCGCCGCCCGCGAGGACCACGGGCATGTTGCGGTTATCATGGGAGCTCGCGTTACCAAGATTGGAAGTCATGAGCACGCTAGTGGAATCGAGCATACTGCCGTTAGATTCTTCAGCACCCTTGAGGTCACGTAGGAAGTTGCCGTATTTGCGCATCAGTTCGGTTTCCACGAGGGTCAATTGATCGAGTTTCATTTCGTCGAGGCCATGGTGACTCAAGCCATGGTAGCCTTGATCGACACCGGGGAGCGGCACGGCCCCTCCCTCACCGTTGAGGTGAATGGTTACAAAGCGGGTTGAATCCGTTTGCAACGCGAGGAAAGTGACGTCGAGAAGCAACTTCTTCCGGTCAATGATCGCGTCGCTATTGGAAATATCGACCGGGATGGGAGCGTTGACTTTAGGCTTCGGGCGATCGGCCCACTCTTGGGCTGCGCCGAGGCGTTTTTCAAAATCGCGCACGGAGGTGAAGTATTGGTCGACCTTATCGCGATCACCCGAGCTGAGCGTGCGGATGACGCGTTTGGCATCCGACGAAACGACATCCATCACGCTGCGGCCTTGGCGTAGGCGCTCAATCTGGAGGGCCTTTTCAGCTGGGGTGTCGGGGATGAAGAGTTGGTTGAATACTTTGGAGGGAGACTCCTCCGCGGGAATCATACTTCCGGAATCCGT